>Ga0222714_10003399_pt1 | contig 16249 bp, 11 predicted proteins | sample C33_3DmetaG_FD_165048 | JGI IMG/M metagenome (GOLD analysis project Ga0222714, IMG submission 165048) | Estuarine water microbial communities from San Francisco Bay, California, United States - C33_3D | ecosystem: Environmental > Aquatic > Marine > Unclassified | place: USA: California...
CGCCCTCAATTTTGCTGGTGATAAATGTAAATGACAGTTGGTAGATACTCACTACGCCAAAAAGAATGGCGAACAATCGAATCAATCCTTTATTCTGCATGGATCGGATGGGTTAAATAAACAATTTATAAATGCGTGCAAATATATCATTTCGTCTAAGATCTGACAATTATTGCAGGGCTAAAGCAAACGCCCCGCACGAAACGTGCGGGGCGTTTGCCCATCTTCAGTCTTTAGTCGGCACTTAAACAGACAATAAGACATTAGTCGCGCGCACTCCTTTGGCTGATTCTTGGAGCTTTTCTTTTTCCGCATCAGAAAGCGGAATAGAGACTATTTCTTCGATTCCATTCTTTCCGAGGATTACGGGAACACCAATGCAAATATCAGACAGCCCATACTCTCCGTCTAGAAGAACAGAGCATGGGAATAGTTTCTTTTGGTCGCAGGCAATGGCCTGAACCAGCGAAGAAACCGCGGCACCAGGAGCATACCAAGCGCTTGTACCGAGTAATTTGGTGAGCGTGGCCCCTCCGACCTTAGTTTCCTCTACGACCCACTGGAGCTGCTCATCATTTAAGAAAGTATTGACCTTTACCGAATTGCGTGTGGCGTGATCGATAAGCGGAACCATCCCCGTATCGCTATGTCCACCGATAACCATTCCGTCTACATCAGAGATAGGAGCCTTTAGGGCCTCAGCTAATCGGTATTTGAAACGCGCGCTATCTAGGGCTCCACCCATACCAATAATTCGGTTTTTAGGTAAACCTGAAACTTTATGTGCCAAATAGGTCATGGTGTCCATTGGGTTACTCACCACAATGACTATCGCATTTGGAGAATACTTGAGCAGGTTCTCTGTAACCGTTTGCACTATACCGGCGTTTATTCCAATCAACTCTTCTCGGGTCATTCCGGGTTTACGCGGAATACCTGAGGTAATGACCACCACCGCGCTATTAGCCGTCTGAGCATAATCTGCTGTGGTTCCTGTAATGGTCGTGTCAAACCCATTCAAAGAGGCGGTTTGCATGAGATCCATTGCCTTTCCTTCTGCGAATCCCTCTTTTATGTCTAGAAGAACTACCTCTGAGGCAAAGTTTTTCATCGCGATATACTCGGCACAGCTAGCCCCAACCGCGCCAGCGCCTACTACTGAAATTTTCATAAGACAGTGTCTTTTAAAGGTTAATACTGATGTGCTGCAAAAATAAGATGCTAAGCATCAATATTTGCATAAACCGCATTCTTTTCAATGAATTCACGGCGAGGTGGAACCTCGTCTCCCATGAGCATAGCGAAAATGCGATCGGTTTCTGTGGCATTGTCGATAGTCACTCTTCTAAGGGTTCTAAACTCAGGATTCATAGTGGTATCCCAGAGCTGTTCAGCATTCATCTCTCCAAGACCCTTGTACCGCTGAACGGCTGACCCTTGACCATATTCGGCAAGCAGCACATCGCGCTCCTTATCGTTCCAGGCGTAGTTTTTCTTAGCGCCTTTTTTAACCAGGTAGAGCGGAGGAGTGGCAATGTAAACATGCCCCTGCTCAATTAGCTCACGCATGTACCTAAAGAAGAACGTGAGAATCAGGGTTTCAATGTGCGATCCGTCTACGTCGGCGTCACACATAATAATCACCTTGTGGTACCGCAATTTCTCGATATTCAGTGCTTTGGAGTCTTCTTCGGTTCCAACCGTTACGCCCAAAGCGGTGTAAATATTACGGATTTCTTCATTCTCGAACACCTTGTGCTGCATGGCCTTTTCGACGTTGAGAATCTTTCCTCTAAGCGGAAGTATAGCCTGAAAATTGCGATCGCGTCCTTGCTTGGCTGTTCCGCCGGCTGAGTCTCCCTCAACCAAGAATACCTCACAAAGGGTAGGGTCTTGCTCAGAGCAGTCTGAAAGCTTACCTGGAAGACCTCCGCCACTCATTACATTCTTTCGCTGAACCAGCTCTCTTGCCTTGGCTGCTGCATGACGCGCGGTAGCAGCGATCACGACCTTTTCAACAATGCGTCTCGCATCGTCTGGGTGTTCCTCTAAATAATCGGTAAGCATCTCCGAAACCGCCTGGCTAACAGCTGCACTAACCTCACGGTTACCCAATTTGGTTTTCGTTTGACCTTCAAACTGAGGTTCGGCCACCTTCACTGAGATAATAGCTGTTAAGCCCTCCCTAAAGTCGTCTCCCGAGATTTCAAACTTTAGCTTGTCTAATAGACCCGAGGCATCAGCGTATTTTTTTAAGGTATGCGTGAGCCCTCTTCTGAATCCGGCCAAATGGGTTCCACCTTCTTGAGTGTTGATATTGTTGACATAAGAGTGAAGGTTCTCTGAAAATCCGGTATTGTATACCATAGCGATCTCCACAGGAATTCCTGACTTCTCTCCTTCAATAGCAATCACTTTTTGAATAAGAGGCTCTCGCGACTCGTCTAGAAAAACAATAAACTCTTCGAGACCCCGCTCCGAATGAAACACTTCTGATACAAATGCTCCTTTATCGTCTGTTTTGCGCTTGTCAGTAAGGGTGATAGTGATTCCCTTGTTTAAGAACGAAAGCTCGCGCATACGATTGGCCAAGGTATCGTAAGAAAATTCGGTGGTTTGGGTGAAAATGATGTCGTCGGGTTTAAACGTAACCTCGGTTCCGTTCTTATGGCTTTCGCCTACGCTTTTTACGGGATAAAGGGCCTTTCCTCTCTCATACTCCTGCTGCCAAATTTTACCTTCACGGTAAACGGTCGCCTTTAGTGAGATCGATAACGCATTTACACACGAAACACCGACTCCGTGTAGACCACCAGAAACCTTATAGGAGTCTTTATCAAACTTACCACCGGCTCCGATTTTGGTCATAACTACCTCAAGGGCCGATACGCCTTCTTTCTTGTGAAGACCAACGGGAATACCCCTTCCGTTATCGGTTACGGTAATAGACTGATCTTCATTTATAGAAACTGCAATAGTATCACAGTGCCCTCCCATGGCCTCGTCGATAGAGTTGTCAACTACCTCGTAAACAAGGTGATGTAACCCGCGCGTACCCACATCACCAATGTACATGGATGGACGCATTCTCACGTGCTCCATTCCCTCAAGGGCCTGTATGCTATCTTCGGAATAATTAGGGATTTTTGCTTCTTCGCTCATAGGTCAAATTTCATCTTTTTGTATCCTAGCAAATATAGCCGAAACAGCAGTAAAAATAAGGGCTCGAATAGTTTCGAGCCCTTCAAGTTATCAACACTTTTCTGTGAACAAAAACAGTCTTTAATAGGCGTCAGTATGCACTGATTTGATGGCCCTTCCGGAGGGCTCGTTCATGGTCTTAAAAGCGGCATCCCATTCTAGAGCAGTTTTAGTACTGCAAGCCACCGAAGGCTCCTGTGGAACACTTAACGCTGCGGCATCAGATGGAAAATGTCCGGCGAAAATGCTGCGGTAGTAATACTCTTCTTTGGTTTGAGGGGTTTGTATGGGAAACTTAAAGGCTGCTTGTTGCATCTGAGCATCACTAACCTCCTCGTTAACCTTCGCCTTTAGCGTATCAATCCACGAATAACCTACACCGTCTGAAAATTGTTCTTTTTGCCTCCATGCTACTTCAGGTGGAAGCATATGTTCGAAGGCCTTACGCAGAATCCATTTCTCCATGCGCTCGCCGTTGATCATTTTGTCTTGAGGGTTAAGTCGCATGGCAACGTCCATAAATTCTTTATCTAAAAAGGGTACGCGACCCTCTATGCCCCAAGCTGCCAATGACTTATTAGCACGGAGACAGTCGTACATGTGCAACTTGTCGAGCTTACGAACGGTTTCTTCGTGAAATTCTCGGGCATTAGGCGCCTTGTGAAAGTACAGGTAGCCTCCGAATAGCTCATCTGAGCCCTCTCCAGAAAGAACCATTTTAATACCCATAGACTTTATGACGCGGGCCATCAGGTACATCGGAGTGGCCGCTCGAACCGTTGTAATGTCGTAGGTCTCTAAATGGTAAATAACATCTTTTATAGCGTCTAGCCCCTCTTGAATCGTGAAAACGATCTCATGATGAACCGTTTTTATGTAATCAGCTACCTTTCGTGCAGCTGCCAAATCGGGAGAGCCCTCGAGCCCCACCGCGAACGAATGCAGCTGAGGCCACCATGCACCCTCTTGATTATCAGACTCAATGCGTTTTTCAGCAAATTTCTTGGCTACAGCCGAGGTGATTGACGAATCTAAGCCGCCCGACAACAACACCCCGTAAGGCACATCCGACATAAGCTGACGCTTTACTGCCGCTTCTAATGCCTCTCTGAGTTCATCAATTGAAGATGAATTGTCTTTTACCGACTCAAACGACTGCCATTCGCGAGAATACCATCGAACAGGCTCGGCCATTTCAGCCGTCATGTAATGTCCGGGAGGGAACAGTTCGATGCGATTGCAGTACCCCTCAAGCGCTTTTAACTCAGAGGCCACGTAAAAAACACCTTGCTCATCCCACCCCATATAAAGCGGAATAATGCCCATGTGATCACGGGCAATCAAAAAGTTGTGATTGTCTCTGTCGTAAAGGGCGAAAGCAAAGATGCCATTCAACTGCTCCAAAAACTCGGCACCGTGCTGTTGGTAAAGTGGAAGAATGACCTCACAATCTGACTGGGTCATGAAATCATAACTATGTTCAAAGCGAGAGCGAATCTCACGGTGATTATACAGTTCTCCGTTGGCAGCTAAAACAAGGGTTTGAGATCTATTAAATAGCGGCTGTTTGCCTGATGTCGGATCGACTATTGCCAAACGCTCATGAGCCAAGACACCAAAATCATCGCTAAAGATTCCGCTCCAATCTGGCCCTCTGTGTCTGATTATTTTTGACATTTCAAGCAGCTGGTCGCGCTGCTCAGATTCTGTTTTTTGGTAGTTAAAACTGGCTACAATTCCACACATAATTCAAATTTTAAATAAAAATGAAAATATGTATTCAAATATGAAATTAAATACACTTAATTAATTAAATTATTTAATCATTAAGTGTTATTTAATTACAAATTACAATCTATAATTTATATTTACCTAAGCTGGGCTTTAATTCTTAACCCGTTCTCCCGAAATAAAAACAGACTCTACGGCTACTTGAGGAATTTCGTCAGCGTCAATTACTAGCAGGTCTTTTGAAAGCACCGTTATATCCGCAAGGTATCCGGGCTTAAGTTGCCCTTTTTCGTGCTCTTCAAAATTAGAGTAGGCGGCCCATGTAGTCATTCCCTTTAGGGCCTGTTCGCGGCTGAGCGCTTGATCTGCGAAATATCCACCCGAGGGGTATCCGTCAAGATCTTGGCGTGCTACGGCGGCGTAAAAAGTCAGTAAAGGAGAAACTTTTTCAACGGGAAAGTCAGTGCCGAGCGCAAGCACTTTCGACTGCTGTAGTAAAGTCTGATAGGCGTAGGCGCCTTTGATGCGCTCAGAGCCAAGGCGCTCTTCAGCCCAGTACATATCGCTTGTGGCATGGGTGGGTTGAACCGATGGAATAATTCCCTTGGCAAATCGATCAAAATCAGCTAGGTCAACAACTTGTGCGTGCTCGATCTTCCACCGCGCTTTAGCCGGATTACTCAAGACGCGCTCATAGAGATCTAAAACGAAGTAGTTAGCCGAATCTCCGATGGCATGTGTGTTCATCTGAAACTCACTCTCAGCTAAACGTTCGGCTATGGCCTGCATGTCTGCGAGCCGAGTAACTAGAGCGCCGTAATGCTCATGATCATCAGAATAGGGCTCCTTTAAAGCCGCTCCTCTAGATCCTAGCGCACCATCGGCATAAACCTTAAACGACCGCACATTGAGACGTGGGGTTTTTATAGGACCGTGATCGAGATAGTAATCAAGCTGTTCTTCTGAGGCGCTAATCATTGCGTAAACCCTCATTTTCAAATCGCCTGTCTGTTGCAAGCTGTCTATGAGTTCAATCACTGAGCGCGAAAGTCCGGCATCATTCACCGTGGTGAGCCCATTCTCGAAAGAAATGCGCTGAGCCGCCATAAGGGCTCGCACTTGAGAGTCACGGTCCATTTCAGGAAGGGAGTCATCAATCAATCTCATAGGTGCGTCAATTAACACTCCGGTGGGCTTATTTGCTTGCCTCAGAATAGCACCACCTTCCATTTGGGTGTTTTCATCGATACCCGCCAATTCTAGTGCATAGTCATTCACCAAATAAGCATGCCCGTCAATTCTTCGCAGCACCACCGGCCGGTCTGGAAAAAGCGCGTTTAAACGGCTGTTTACCGGAAATTCAGACACGGGCCAATCGTTTTGATCCCAGCCCCAAGCATAAAGTACCGAGGGAGCATACTGAGCATCAAAGGCTTTAATTCGTTCGATAACCTCATCAAAACTTTTTGTACCTAAGAGGCTAAGCCTGCTTTCATTCAAGCCCAATTGATAAAAATGACAATGGGCATCAATAAATCCCGGGTACGCAAAGCCTCCCTCTAAATCGATCCGTTCATCAGCCTCAAAACGAGTCAAAAGGTCGTCTTGACCCACCGCAATAATACGACCGTCTTTAATGGCGATTACTGAAGCTACAGGCTGTAGGGAATCTAGGGTGTAAAATGTCGCATTGTGCAACAAAAAATCGACCTGCTCAATGCGGGTACAACTCCAAGTCAAAAAGAGTACAAGTGCAGGTAGGGCAATTTTAATTTTCATGAGGTTGCGGATTATCGGCTTTAGTTCCGGCGATGGCTAGAATGAGTATAAAAATCAATCCAAGATAGGCCATGTAACGATAAGAGCCCAGCAGCGTGTATGAAAAACTAAACATACTGGGAGCTATGGCGCTGGCAAAGATCAGAATCGACATCACCCTTCCTGTTATAGCACCTAAATGCTGTCTTCCAAAAAATCGCGGCCAAGTAACCGAATTCAATACACCGAAAAATCCGCCTAAGGAACCCATTCCACCAATCAATAAAGCCCTACCCCATTGTTGATTCAGAAAGAACATACCTAAGCAAGCCAATAAGGCACCAAACATCATGAGGTAGGCAAAATACTTCAAGCGCGATCGGTCACTTAAATAGTTAAACACCGTCGAGACTGTAACAGAAACGAAAGAGCCGGGCAGAAATATACGCATTGCATCTTCTTTGGAAAGACCGGTGCTTTCAAAAATAGAGATAACATGAAAGGTGAGTCCGGTTATAAAAAAGCTGTTGAAGGCCAATAGAAACGTAAATACCCAAAAGGCTCGTGTAGCCCTCGCCTCTTTTAGTGTAAACTGTTTTTTGGCGGCCGGTTTAGTCGTTTGAGTTTCATCGGAGTTTAAATTAGAAGCCCCATCTGGAAGCAACTGATGATCTTCAGGACGCACGCGATAAACTTGCAAAATAACAATCGAAAACACGAGTAAGGCTAAAGCCATCAATTGCCATGCCCCGCTCCAGGAGAAAGTTTCAATAAGCGAATTGAGCCAAATCGGAGCCGAACTGAACCCGAAAGACAGCGAAATACTCGTAACCATGTTTGCTCTACCGCGGTATTTATCAAACCACATCATGATCATGTTTCTAGAGGCCATGGTGAGTACCCCTTGACCAAAAAAGCGGAGCAAAAAGAATAAGAGCGTAATTACCGTAAAGGCCATATAGACCCGATTCATTTGTGTAATTACAGCTAGTAGCTGTGCGATCTGGGGCGATACAGAGGCCAAGGCCAGTGTCATTGAGATGCCCACGGCTGCCCCAAAGGCTACCCATCTAGCTCCATAGCGATCGAACCAAAATCCGGCCCTACCGATCACTAACGCACTCATAATGGTTCCTATCATATAGGCATTAGAAAACTCGTTTCGTGAAAGCCCTAATGCATCCTTAACGGGGTCTGTGAATACAGAAACGCCAATAGTCTGACCCGGAATACTGAACCAAATACCAATAGTTCCCGCAATAAGCAAGAGATAGCCGTAGAAGAATCTAAACGATTCGGGACGAATAAAAGAACCAAAATTCGGGTGTCTGAAAGAAGTGTGTCGCAACACTGAGGTTTTACCTCGTCAAATATACAGGCATTGAACGAATGATTACCTTTAAGCACGAATTTTCAATCTGACCTTCATGAGCGAAACACCTGTTCTGTTGTTAGAAAACGCACAAATCAAACAGGATAAATCGGTGATTTTAGACCGCATTAATTTGACAATGTCGGCTGGTGACTATTTTTTCTTAATCGGCAAAACCGGTTCTGGCAAGAGCAGTTTCTTAAAAGCCCTCTATGGAGACGTACCTTTCAGTCAAGGAACCGCTCAGCTCAAATCATTCAACCTAAGAACACTAAGTGAACGACAACTGTCTGCCCTTCGGCGATCGATTGGAATCGTGTTTCAAGACTTCAAACTGCTGAATGACCGCAACGTCTTCGAAAACCTTGACTTCGTATTAAAGGCGACCGGATGGAAGCAGGCTTCGGCACGAAAAAATCAAATAGAGTCGGTTCTAGAGCGGGTTTCGATGGAACATAAGCTCAACAGCTTTCCACACAGACTCTCAGGAGGAGAACAGCAGCGCGTTGCCATAGCAAGAGCGCTGCTCAACGACCCCGACCTTATAATCGCTGACGAGCCTACCGGTAATTTAGACCCCGAAACTAGCCATGAGGTTATGCAGTTATTTGAAGAAATAAACCGAAACGGCAAAAGTCTTTTGGTGGCCACTCATAACCATCAGTTGATCGCTCACTTTGGCCATCCTGTTGTAGAATGCGCCCAACAGACCTTAACACTTCAGTAAAAATCAGAAGTTTCAAAATTTCAGTTTATTTGCAACTGACAATTGATCTCCCATGGCAATATTAGGCATTGATGTAGGTGGCACCGGAATGAAAGGTGCATTGGTAGATACCGCAAATGGTGAGTTACTAAGCGAACGATTTCGACTAGACACACCCAAAAAAAGAGATCCAGAGGGCATGGCTCAATGCTTTCAGGAGATCGTTCAGCACTTTGACTATAAAGGACCGGTAGGTGCTGGATTTCCAACAATCATTAAAAATGGGGTTTGCGGATCACAAGGAAACCTGCACAAAAGCTGGAAAGGACTAAATGTTGCTGAGGTTTTCAGCCAAAAAACCGGACTAGAGGTGACCGTAGTGAACGATGCCGACGCGGCCGGTTACGCCACTATGCATTACGGTGTAGGAAAAGGAGAAATGGGCCTAGTGATCATGATCACCATTGGCACCGGAATTGGCAGTGGGGCCTTTTTTAATGGACAGCTAATACCCAATGTAGAGCTCGGTCAAATACCTTACAAAAAATACAAACGAATTGAAGAATGGGTTTCTGCTTCAGCGAAAGTGCGCGACAACTTGACCTTAGAGCAGTGGGCAGAACGCTTCAACAAATTTTTGAAAATCACCGACCTTTTGGTGGCTCCAGATCTAATCATTCTCGGTGGAGGGCTTTCAAAGGAATGGGATAACTATGCCCACCTAATAGACTCACCGATTGCCATTAAGCCAGCAGCCCTGCGCAACAATGCGGGCATTGTCGGCGCAGCGGCGGCAGCAATATCTAGTCTTTAGCCCGCTTTCTGTCGGTTTCTTTGAGATATACCTTGCGCAATCGAATGTGATTCGGAGTCACCTCAACCAGTTCGTCTTTTTGTATATACTCGAGCGCCTGCTCAAGCGAAAATTTAATGGCTGGCACAATTTTTACCTTGTCGTCAGTACCCGAGGCGCGCACGTTTGAGAGCTTCTTTGTTTTAGTCACGTTGACTCCCATGTCGTCGGCTCTAGAGTTTTCGCCAATTACTTGCCCTTCGTAAATATCCTCTCCCGGATCTATGAAAAACACCCCACGCTCTTGGATTTTATCAATAGAATACGGAATGGCCGTTCCGTTTTCGAGCGACACCAACGAGCCGTTTATACGACCGGGAATGTTACCCTTAAACGGTTGGTATTCGATGAAGCGGTGTGACATAATGGCCTCCCCTGCAGTAGCGGTAAGTAGTTGATTTCTGAGGCCTATAATTCCTCTAGACGGAATAATAAATTCACAAATCATACGTGTGCCTTTCGTCTCCATACTCAGCAGTTCGCCTTTGCGCATCGAAACCATTTCAACCGCTTTTCCTGAAACCGTTTCGGGAAGGTCGATGGTCAGCTGCTCTACGGGCTCACACTTAACGCCGTCAATTTCTTTGATGATAACTTGAGGCTGACCGATTTGCAGCTCGTAACCCTCGCGTCTCATGGTTTCAATTAGTACTGATAAATGCAGTACTCCCCGACCGTAAACCATGAATCGGTCGGCGCTCTCTGTCGCCTTCACTCTGAGGGCCAAATTTTTCTCCAACTCTTTATCTAGTCGGTCTTTGATGTGTCTAGAGGTGACGAACTTTCCGTCTTTTCCGAAAAAGGGGCTATCGTTAATAGTGAATAGCATGCTCATCGTAGGTTCGTCTATGGCAATAGATTTCAAGGCTTCGGGCTGCTCGAAATCGGCTACCGTGTCTCCAATCTCAAACTGCTCCATACCAACGATGGCACAAATGTCTCCGGCTACTACCTCTTTTACTTTTTGACGACCTAAGCCTTCAAAGGTGAATAGCTCTTTGATACGTGATTTGGTTATCGATCCGTCGCGCTTAACCAGACTCACCGGTTGACCTTCTTTGAGCGATCCTCGCTGCAGCCTGCCAATGGCAATACGGCCGGTAAATGAAGAATAGTCTAGTGATGTGATCAGCATCTGAGTGGTTCCAGCGTCCGGTTTAAACTCAGGTACCTCAGCAAGAACCATCTCTAACAACGGTTCTATCGAATCGGTGGGCTTTTTGTGATCGGTACTCATCCATCCGTTTTTGGCGGATCCGTAGACGGTCGGAAAATCAAGCTGCCACTCTTCTGCACCCAATTCAAACATCAGATCAAAAACCTTCTCATGCACCTCTTCTGGGGTACAGTTTTCTTTATCTACCTTATTGATCACCACGCAGGGTTTCAGCCCCATAGAAATAGCTTTCTGAAGTACAAAACGGGTTTGAGGCATAGGACCTTCAAAGGCGTCAACTAACAAAAGAACTCCGTCAGCCATATTGAGCACGCGCTCTACTTCACCCCCAAAATCGGCGTGACCAGGGGTGTCAATGATATTAATCTTGTAGTCTTTGTACTGAACTGAGACGTTCTTAGATACGATGGTAATGCCACGTTCGCGCTCCAGATCGTTATTATCTAGTATGAGCTCTCCTTTATTTTCATTCTCTCTGAAAAGTTGGCAATGGTATAAGATTTTGTCAACCAGGGTGGTTTTTCCGTGGTCAACGTGAGCGATAATCGCAATGTTTTTGATGTACTGCATCGAGTAAATTTTGAAGCCTTAGGGCGCGCAAATATAGGTCTAAAACAGAGCCAGATGTGATAAAAAACTACCTTTGTACTGAAATCACTTAGAAGAATGAATCTATCTGCTCTTACCAACATTAAGCACTCGAATAGCCCTCAATTTTTACTAATCGCAGGGCCTTGCGCAATCGAATCTGAGTCTATGGCCCTACAGGTGGCCGAAACAGCCCTCAAAATCACTAATAAATTGGGCATCCCATATGTGTTCAAGGGCAGTTTTAAAAAGGCCAATCGCAGTCGTGTTGATTCTTTCACAGGAATAGGCGATGAGAAGGCGCTGGCCATTTTAAGAAAGGTGGGTGAAACCTTTGACATACCAACGATAACTGACATTCATAAAGAGAGTGATGCTGAAATGGCCGCTGCTTATGTAGACGCACTTCAGATTCCTGCCTTCCTAGTGAGACAAACTGATTTGGTAGTGGCCGCCGCCAAAACCCAGAAGGTGATCAACCTTAAAAAAGGGCAATTCATGGGGCCCGAGAGTATGCAGTTTGCCGTGCAAAAGGTAAGTGATAGTGGAAACACTAACTCGTGGATCACCGAGAGAGGTACTACCTTCGGATACCAAGACTTAATAATTGACTATCGCGGCATTCCCGTGATGCGTCAATACGCTCCTGTAATTCTAGACGTTACACACTCCTTACAACAACCCAATCAAGCTTCTGGAGTGACCGGAGGGCGTCCGGCACTCATCGAAACCGTTGCTAAGGCCGGAATAGCTGTGGGCGTAGACGGTATTTTTCTTGAAACCCATCCCGACCCCAAAACAGCCAAAAGCGATGGAGCCAATCAGCTTCCGCTTGAGCGCCTAGAAGCATTACTGCAAAACTTAGCCAGAATCAGAGAAACTATAGTTAGCCTGTAATGCTAACCTTTTCTTAAAGATTCAAAAGAAGGTTCCTGCAAAAGAAGCGATTAAATTCGGGCAAAAGTCAATAATATGAAAGCCCTATTTACCTTCTTTTTAAGTCTGCTGCTCAGTTTAAACCTAGCCGCCCAAGACCATAGTCATCAAAGTGCAAGACCCATTTCTTTTCCGAATTTTGGTGCCTATCAAACCTTGTCAACAGATCTTCACATGCACACCGTTTTTTCAGACGGATCGGTCTGGCCCGACATCAGGGTTCAGGAAGCCTTAATGGATGGATTAGATGCCATCGCCATGACCGAGCACCTTGAATACCAACCTCACAGTGCAGATATTCCGCATCCTGACAGAAACAGAGCCTATGATTTAGCGCTGGCAGAGGCCAAAGATCACGAACTGCTGATCATCAGAGGATCAGAGATCACTCGCGGAGCACCCATAGGGCACAACAATGCGGTTTTCATTGAAGACGCTAATAAAATGCTCAAAGAGAAGGCCGAAGACGCCTTTAGAGAGGCAAAAAATCAAGGGGCATTCATTTTCTGGAACCATCCGGCCTGGACCGCCCAAAGCTCAAAAGGATTACCCGTTCTAAGCGATTTTCAAAAAGAACGCATTAAAATGGGAGAACTTCACGGAATCGAAGTGGTAAACTATGGAGCCTATGCCGAAGAATCGCTAGCGCTAGCCTTAGAGCAAGACCTCACTATCTTGGCCACCTCAGACGTGCACGGACTCATCGAATGGGATTATAGCAACAAGGGGCTTCAACGCCCGGTAACCCTAGTTTTTGCGAAAGAAAAAAGTCTAGCTGCGCTCAACGAGGCCCTTAAAGCAAAACGAACCGTTGCTGCCTACAACGACCTGCTTATAGGCCGTCAAGAATTCTTAGAACCCCTCATTCTAAATAGCATTAGCATACACAACGCCCACTACATGTCTGGCACCGAGATTGTAGAGCTCACCCTTAAAAACGAATGCAGCAGCGATTTAATTTTTGAAAACAAAAGTGCATACACGTTTCACGAAAGCTCACCAGTGTTTGTACTAAAGGCCCATGAGCGCAAAACATTCAAGGTAAAAACACTGCAAAAAATGAAATCATTCGAGCTAAAACTAGAAGCCTTGGGCGCATTTTATGCGCCGTCAAAGCACCCAGTACTCAGCTGGGAGGTTACGGTTAAAGAGTAGTTTTTTCGTATCTTTGTCAGCTCTAATACGTTCTTTAATTTATGGGGCCGATCTGGATTTGACAGCAAGATCAATGAGATCGTAAGCATGCCGAGCTATGGGGTTAACGCTCGTAAATATCTACTTCAACCATTTTAAATGGCGAAAATAACTACGCTTTAGCTGCCTAATAATCTGAATCACAGTAAGATTTGGCCTAGTCTCGCCAGGCGAGAGAGCTAAATGTCTCTAGAAAGCCCTTGTTGGCGGCGTTCTTTAAAGAGGCACCATCAAAGTCAACAACGAATGTCTTTCGCTTCGCAAGGCATTTAAAATTTAGAAGCTAAGGAAGTCAGTAGATGGTCACTGATCAGCTGCTTTCTGACAAACATTCAGTGAATAAGCATGTAGAAAGCGTTTGAGTTGCTTGTTTGGACGAGGGTTCGAAACCCTCCGGCTCCACTAAATTATTATGGGTTAAACCCTTACTAGCCTTGAGATATGAATGCGCACGGCGATCTTTGATACCGCCCAAAGTACTAAGGCACACAATACAAAAACAGCCGCATTTAACAGTAGTACCTCAGAAGCGTACAGTTTTACAGGAATGTATTCGACATAGTATTCTTTGGGATCCGCGAATCGCACTAAGTGAAATTGGTGTTGAATTCCATAAACAGTAAGTGCTATAGCATTGCCCAAGCCAAGGCCAACGGCCAAAAAATAGGCCCCCTGAATCCAAAAAACTTTTCTTAGAGATCGTTCAGTGGCTCCAAGGGCTCGTAGTAAGCCTACAGCCGAAGCCTTCTCGAATACCACTGACAACAAGCTACTAACCATATTAAGAGCCCCCACTACTGTAATCACTAAGCTGATTATTACTAGGTTCAAATCAAATAGCTTAATCCAATCAAACAGCACAGACTGCTCGCTACGGGTGCTGATCAGGTCTATCTCGGGGGGCAATTGCTCGAACAACGCTGAGGCAGCCCGATCGATACTAGCTCCTTCATTTACAAAAAGTTCAACAGACGATACCTGGTCTTGCGAAAACTGATTCAATCGGCGCATCATTTGACCCGAAACGAGCACTACCGATCGATCGAATTCAGCGTATTGGGAATTAAATAATCCACTAACCTCAAAACGCCTTTGCTGTGCATTGGTGTCTGGTTTGGGAAAAAGACCGTAAACGGTATCTCCCAGCTGCAGACTCAGTGTTCGCGCTACTTCTTCAGACAAAACCAACGACTCCTCTTTAGATACATCAAGCCATTCTCCTTCTGTGAGGTAACCTCTCCAGGTATCTTGATCAAAATCCCCGAACACCCCTTTAAACAGCAATCCGGCATAACTGCTTGCATTGCGCAGCACTCCTGGCCGTTCGATCACCGCCTGCTGACGAGCTACGAGTCGCGTATCCTCCCACTCAGGCAGGTCACTTAAATTCAACGCCTCCGTATTAGAATAGGGTCTAAGCGTAAAGCTTCCGCTGAACGACTCTAGCTTTTTGGTCACCTCAAACTGCAGTCCGCGCGCAGTAGCCATGGCAATAATCATAACCGCGACCCCGATAGCCACAGCTATTACGCCAATTTTTGCGCTACCTTTAGGAAAGAAGTTTCGCTCTTCAAAGAGAAACCGTTTAGCCACAAACCATTCAAACATATGCGGTACCCTAGTTGCTTTACCTTCAAAAATAGACTTTTCGCCTTGATAACTGCGTTATTCAGCGTCTTCTCGATCAGTGCCCAATTAATGGTCGGAGCTAATCGCACCGAGAGCTACCTACCCTTGATCAAAAACAAATCGATAGGCGTGGTAGCCAATGCCACCTCAGTGATTTTCAAACCGAACACATCTTACACCCACCTCATTGACAGCCTACTCACCCATGAGGTGCGCATTCGGGCTATTTTTACTCCAGAGCACGGGTTTAGAACAGATGCCGATGCGGGTGAAGCCGTAGCGAGTGGTGTTGATCCTAAAACAGGAATAAGCCTAATATCGCTCTACGGTGAGAACAAAAAGCCTAGTCTAGTACAACTAGAGGATATCGAAATTCTACTCTTTGATATACAAGACGTGGGTGTTCGCTTTTACACCTATATCGCTACGCTGCAACTCGTAATGGAGGCGGCCGCAGACGCAGGAATTAAAGTTATAGTCTTGGATCGACCTAATCCCAATGCCTCTTATGTGGACGGACCTGTTTTACAAGTCGAAAATGCGAGTTTTCTGGGATTTACTCCGATTCCGCTGGTCTACGGAATGACCATAGGAGAATACGCCCTCATGCTTAAAGGCGAAGGTTGGCTTAAGGCATCAAAGCCCCTTGACCTGACTGTTATCGAATTGCAGCACTATACGCACCAAACCCCCTACTCACTTCCTATTAAGCCCTCCCCTAATTTACCGAACGATCAGGCTATTGCTTGGTATCCGACCCTAGGATTGTTTGAAGGCACCGAGATGAATGCGGGCAGAGGCACCGCGCATCCCTTTCAAAGCTTTGGCTCACCTGACCTAAACCCTGAATTATACGACTTTAGGTATACACCAATGGCCGTTTCAGGGGCTCAATATCCCAAGCACAAGGACGCCCTCTGTTACGGATTAGACCTCAGAAACACCCCAGCCCCAAAGCGCGTAAGTCTCGAATACCTCATCACTAGCTACCGCAATTATTTAGGAGACTTCTTTCGACCTGCTTCATTCGCCAAGCACAGCGGGCGATCGGAACTTCAGCGACAAATCGAATCAGGAATGAGTGAGCAGGAAATCCGATCGAGC
>Ga0222714_10003400_pt1 | contig 16244 bp, 7 predicted proteins | sample C33_3DmetaG_FD_165048 | JGI IMG/M metagenome (GOLD analysis project Ga0222714, IMG submission 165048) | Estuarine water microbial communities from San Francisco Bay, California, United States - C33_3D | ecosystem: Environmental > Aquatic > Marine > Unclassified | place: USA: California...
TCTCGGCATTCAGTGATATTATCGCATTCACAGAACCACCCGAGTTGGGTTCAACCTTCCACGCAGTTTATATGGGTAAATTGAGACAACTAGATAATATCGCGTTTGAGTTTGACTCGTTGAGTTCTTCCTTCAACTTGAAGTTGAACGATGTGTTCTACTCACTCACCATTACTGAAGGTTCTCAATCAACTACAATCAAACCAGAAAATAATATTATTGTTTCTCTGAACGGAGTTATTCAAGAACCTGGAGTCGCATTCGAGATTGTTGGTTCTAGAATTAACTTTGCAGAAATTCCAAGAGCAGGAAGTTCTTTCGTTGCTTACTCTTACATTGGTTCTGACGCAGACGTTGTTGCTGCAACTGTTGTTCCACCAATCGAAAGTGGAGATAAACTGGAGATTGAAGGTGAAGATGATGAAAGAACTGTGGCACTAGTTGAATCCTCCAACTCTCTGGTCACGTTTGATTATCTTGGTTCCATCTTTGGTAGAAATGCATCTGCACTGACACTTCTTAAGAATGGAAGAATCAGCGATGTCCAACTAACTTCAGGTGGTGATGGATACACTTCCAGACCAACAGTTTCCATCAACTCCGCTACTGGTTTTGATGCAACAATTAAGGCACTGGTGGGTATCGCAAGAATTGACGTTGTTGATAGAGGATCAAATTATCAATATCCTTCAATTACTGTTAACACAGATGTCCCAGACATTGTTGGTGGTGGTACATGGGATTCTACTGGTGGATCATTCGATAACACAGGCGCAACGTTCGACGCAACATAAATAAAACTATAGGAGTTCACAAAAAAGATGGCAAGACAAACTATTAATGTTGGATCTGTTGCAAATGATGGAACTGGTGATACTTTAAGATCTGGCGGTCAAAAAATTAACTCCATGTTTCTGGATGCATATTCCAGACTAGGAGATGGCACCAACATTTTGATTGACATTGATGCGGCAAACAACGAAGAGTTTGTCTTGCGTTCTGATGGGACAGCATTTGTCCCTGCAAGACTTTCATATAATGATTTATCTGATACGCCGACTATCCCTGCTGCACAACAACCATCAGATTGGTTGGCGACAACTGGTGCTACGCGAATCGTAAATAAACCATTGTTTGCAACAGTTGCAACCACTGGAGACTATGGAGATCTAGTAAATGCTCCAACTATTCCTGCAGCACAAGTAAGTTCTGACTGGAATGCCACTTCTGGCATTTCACAAATTCTCAATAAACCAACTCTAGGTGCCGTAGCAACCTCAAATGATTATGACGACCTAGATAATCTTCCAGCACTATTTTCTGGTGCATATGCAGATCTAACTGACAAACCAACACTATCTACTGTTGCAACATCAGGATCTTGGAATGATCTGAATGATAAACCAACCATCTTCTCAGGATCGTTTAATGATCTAACTGATACTCCAACCATTGTAGATGTTCTAAACGATATCTCGAATGTAAATATCGTATCACCTACAACTGGCCAGGTTCTAAAGTTTGATGGTGTCAACTGGGTTAATGACACAGACCAATCTGGAGGCGGTGGAAGCGGTCTTCAGGCAAGAGGAACGTTCTCTGCAACTACTAGCACACTTTCAGGTGGAGCATCTGAGAACCTAACCATTACTGGTTATAAGTCATATGCATTGTTGAATATTCAAACAAATGCTGCTGCATGGGTTACAATTTATACTGATACTGGTGCAAGACTTACAGATGCAACTAGAGCAGAAACAGACGATCCATTGCCAGGCAGCGGAGTCATTGCAGAACTTATTACAACAGGATCTGCATCTCAAATTATGACACCTGTTGCGATTGGTTTTAATAACGATATTACTCCAAGCACAAACATTTACCTAAAGGTTGTCAATAAGGGAGTATCCTCCGCAGCAATTACAGTTACACTAACCGTTATTCAGTTAGAATCATGACCCAGTACGAATATATCGTAACCCTTAACAATTATGATGATCTAGAAGAATTTTATAATGATATGGAAACTCCTGGTGGGAATTTGTACATTCCTGATCGGGAAGTTGAATGTGCTGTGAGGAGAAATATCAGTAGGAACACTCATTATATGCTTACCGAAGAGGAGGCAGATGAGGTTAGAAATGATCCGAGAGTCTTGGCATGTGAGAAGGTTCCCAGTCTTCTTGGAATGTCTCCAAGTCCAATGTGGACACAAACAGATGCGTTTGAGAAAAGTGGTACAGTAAACTCTACAGATAAGAACTGGGGACTAGCAAGAGTCATCGGGGGAGAACCTGTTTCTGGATGGGGAACTGATGGTTCCTTTACAGAATATACTACCACAATTCAATGTAATGGATCTGGTAAGAATGTTGATGTAGTTATTGTTGATGCACATATCAATCCAAATCACCCAGAGTTTGCAGTAAATCCAGATGGAACTGGTGGATCTAGAGTTAATCTATATGACTGGTTCTTACATAGTGCAGATGTTGGTGTAAGTACAACAGGTTCATATGATTACAGTGATATTTCAAGTAATCATGGTACTCACGTTGCAGGTACTTGTGTAGGAAATACTCAGGGATGGGCAAGAGATGCCAACATTTACAGTATGGAATTTAACTACTCTGGATCGAATGCACCTGCTGGTGATTGGGCATTATATGTTTTTGATTACATTAGGTATTGGCATAGAAGCAAACCAGTTAACTCAGCAACTGGCATCAAAAATCCAACAATTACCAACAACAGTTGGGGTTATGCTATCAATCAGGTCTTTTTGTCAGCTGTCAACTCTGTTGGGTATCAAGGTAGTATCGTCAATTTAATCGGACTAAATGATGCCGATAAAAAAACTGCTCTTGAGCAAAATGGTGTTCCAGTTCCATTCAACACATACTTATATAAAATTCCTGGAAGGGTCGCTGCTTTAGAGGCAGACATTATTGACGCAATTTCAGATGGCGTAATCGTCGTATCCTCTGCAGGCAATTCTTCTTGGCAAATCGCAAATCCATCAGACAATGATTATAACCAAAATTATGTAAGTATTAGTGGAATCGGAAATGTCTACCATATGAGAGGATCGTCCCCTGGAGCAGATACTAACGTAATTTGTGTTGGAAGTATTGGAACATCTACTTCCGAGTATAAGGCAACTTATAGTAATTACGGACCAAGGGTAGACGTATATGCACCTGGGTCGAATATTATTTCATCTGTTTATGACACTACAGCAGCATCGGAATTTGAAATCAGTCTAGTAGATGATCCAAGAAACTCAGCATACAAACTGGGTTCAATTGATGGAACGAGTATGGCATCACCACAAGTAGCTGGTTATCTAGCATGTTTACTTGAGTCTCAACCAACTTTAGATCAGAATGAGTGTCAGCAGTGGATTGAACAGTCATCAACTAAAGATCAAATTACAAGCACTGGTGGTGGATTTGGTGATTACACCTCTCTCGGCACAGGATCTAATAATAGATACTTGTATTTTTATAAAATCAGACAACCTGAGGGTCAAGCATATCCAAATGCTCAGTATAAATACAGACGTGTGGCAGGAGTAGTATATCCAAGACCAAAGATTACTAGAACAGTCATAAATAGCTAAAAATACTAACATGGCAATAGTACCTGGATCTGGAGCAATTATTAGACCCGTCTTCAATCGAAATTTCGGAGTTGATTCCGTTATCGTTGAAGATGGTGGTTCGGGATACCTTGCTTCAAGTCCCCCACAATTATTCGTATCCAATTGTGGTCAACCAATTAGAGACGCCAGACTACAACCAGTTATTGATGATAGTGGTAGGATTACTGCTGTTAAGGTTTTAGATCCTGGAGAAGGTTATGATCCTCTTAGAATTGATCTTGATCCAGTAGTTCCACCAGATGCTGACGAAATTCCAGAAGCAGCAAAGGCAGAAGTAATTCTAAAAGATGATGGTACAGTTGATTATGTTAAAGTTTTACAACCTGGTGATAGACATTTCTATGATGTAAACGCAACAATCCGTGGCGGAGAAGGTTCTGATGCAGCTGCAGTTGCAGTATCCAAAACTGTGACTGGACTAGCAGTTCTTTCTGAAGGTGTCGGATATGAAGAACCTCCAACATTAACTATTGACGGTGGTGGAGGAACTGGTGCAAGTGGCGTTGCTGAGATTGAGACTACGGGCATCGTCGATTCGTTTACAATTAGTGATGCTGGTCAATTTTATCTGACTGCACCATATGTGCTGTTAGTTGGAGGTGGTGGACTAGGTGCTAAGGCAAGAGCAGAAATTAATCAAGGTAGTATATCCAGAATTGTTGTAGAGAATCCTGGAAGAGGATATACTAGTGCTCCAAGAGTTATTTTTGCCAGAAAAGTAAAACTGAAAAAAGTTTCTAGAAACAGGCAGGCGTATAATTCAGAGTTTTATAATATTGCAGGAATTACTACTGATGTTGCGAGGGATGATACCACAATATATGTGTCGTCAACAGATGGTTTCCCTGGTAGTGGAGTTATCTTACTAGAAAAGGAACTAATTCGTTATACTGGTAAAAATAACAACGCTTTAACTGGTTGCACTAGAGGTATTAACTTCAGGTATGATCAGCGAATTGTAGTTGATGATCTGCAAGTTGATGAGAATGGTGTTTCAACATACGAGTTCAACATTGGCGACAGAGTTATTCGTACAATTGAAAACTCGGCAAATAAAATTGCAGTTGTATATGATTGGAACCCAACAACCAGAGAACTTTACATTGTATTTGAAGTCGATGAATTGGCATTTATCGATGCTGGTTCTCCTGGCGAAAAAACTAACGTTGTTTTCGATTCTGGTCTATCAGATTCTAGTAATTCAATTGAATTCCCACACATCATTATCAATGACGAAAATGGAGTTATCTTCAAGTTAACGGAACCTCCATCATTTGAATCTGGAAAAGCATTTGAAGATATTCTGGAACTAAATGGGGCGGGCGATGGTTTACCAGACTTATATAATACTGGAACATCTTTCGAAAATCAAATTAACTTAGATGGTGGCAAACCATCAACTCTATATGGTATCGAAGAAACTGTTGGCGGTCAAAACACAACACTATTCTCTATTGGTGATACTGTAAAGGATTCAAGTCTGCCATCAAAAAATGCTACAGTTTTTGATGCTAGTCAATTGAGTGAGGGTATCGATCACTTTGCAACTATCAGAATTAAAATGGATACCAGAAATCCAAGTAATTTCAATAGTTTAAATTATATTTTAAATGAAACTGTTACTGGAGTAAACTCTGGTGTTGAAGCAACTGTGGTCGGGTGGAATCCAACTACTTACGAATTGACTCTACAATCTGTTGTTCCATATGATACTGGAGTTCCTGAAATTGGTTCTATTTACGAATTTTCAGATAAATCAACTATCACCGACATTAGAGTTCTAGATATTGGTAATAACTACACCTCTGCACCAACTGTTAATATTGCACCTACTGGCATTTTAGCTGCTAGTGCAACAGCAGTATTGCTTGCAGACCAAGTTGAATCTATTAGTGTTAGCAATGGTGGATATGGTTATGAAACTCCCCCATCAATTACTTTTAGTGGTGGCGGTGGTTCTGGTGCTGTGGTACAGGCGATTTTAGGTGGTGAAAAAATCACTGGAACTACTTCTGGAGCATCTTGGAGAATTCTCTCTATAACATATGGTGTTGAAATTAGAGACGATGTTTTCTAAGATATAAATAAACATATAAAACAAAAAACCTAAGGGAACGGATATGTCGGCACTGCTAACTGACCAATTTAGAATTTATGCTGCCAAAAAATTCATCAAATCCTTAGAAGGACCAGATGCCGAGGCGAGCGACCTAGTTGCGGGTACTTCTAGAGATAGATTGTATGTTTTTATTGGTAGACCACAATCTTGGGAGTCTGATAATGATCCACCATCTCCAGTGGATAGTTTCTCTCAATATAGTGATCTATATGATGACATGATTTCTCTCAAGAGAGTTCTTGCTAACGACACTATCCAAGTTATCCGTAGAATTGACTGGACTCCTCCAGAAAAGACCACTGGTGGTCTTGGTTATATCTATGACATGTATCGTCATGACTACTCGCCAACAAAAACTGCTGCTTCTGGTTCCACTCGTTTATATGATGCAGATTTCTACGTTGTAAACTCATCATATCAGGTTTATAAGTGTATCTTCAATGGTACTTCACCATCCGACCCTAACGGCAAACCATCCACAGTAGAACCAACAGGCACTTCAACTTCCATCGTTACCACAGCAGATGGTTATCGTTGGAAATACATGTACACCATCCCTGTTGCACAGGTTCTCAAATTCTTCTCTTCTGAATATATTCCCGTTCTTGAAGATTCTGCTATTAAGAGAAACGCAGTTCCTGGAGAAATTGATACTGTTGTTATTACTGCTGCAGGTGCTGGTTATAACAACGGTGCATTTGATAATGTTCCCATCAATGGTGATGGATCTGGTGGTAGAGTTTCAATCGTGGTTGACGGTGGTAGAATTGTTAACGCCACTGTTACTTCTGGTGGAACTGGATACACCTTCGGTAAGATCGTTGTTGACCAGGTTAATGGAATTGGTACTGGTTCTGGTGGTGTGATTGACGTTGTTATTCCTCCTCAAGGTGGTCATGGTTATGACCCATCATTTGAGTTGGGTGGTTATAGAGTTATGGTTAATGCCAAACTCTCATATTCTGAGGGATCTGGAGACTTCCCAATTGATAACGATTACAGAAGAATTGGTCTACTCCTAAATCCATATAAGTATGGAACTGAAGAATTGACCACTGATTTGACTCTTAGTGCTACTAAGGCAGTCATCTTCCCTCCAACATTCCAAGGTAATTTCGTTCCAGACGAAACTATTCAACAACAAAAGACTATTGGTGGTACAACTATCACATCAAGAGGTAGAGTTATTTCTTGGAACTCTACTACTAAAGTTCTAAAGTATTACCAGAACAATGTTGATGGTATTTTCCCTGAAATCACTGGTAGTCTAAATGAGTTTAGTGGAAGTAATGTGATCTCTGGTGCATCTTCTGGAGCAACAGCGGAACCTGATATTAATTTCCCAGCAGTTCCTGGTACTTCTACAAGAGTTATTAACAACACTGAATATGATCTTGGTATGAAGTTTACTGCTGGTTATGCATTCCCAGAAATCCAGAAAAACACTGGTCAAGTAGTCTATATAGATAATAGAAGACCGATCTCTCGTGCAAACGACCAGATCGAGGATATCAAGATTATTGTTGAGTTCTAATTCATTAGAAGAGTAAAAAAAGATGCCCCAGAATACCAACCTAAACGTCACACCTTACTACGACGATTTTGACAAGTATAAGAACTTTTATAAAGTTCTTTATAGACCTGGATTCCCGATTCAGGCAAGGGAACTCACTACAATGCAATCGATTCTGCAGAATCAGATCGAGAGCATGGGAACTCATTTCTTCAAGGATGGTTCCATGGTTATCCCTGGACAAGTTGGATTTGACAATAATGTTGAGTGTGTTCTAATCCAATCTAGCTTCCTAGGATCTGACGTAGAACTTTACAGATCTCAGTTAGATAATCTAATTATCACTGGTGTTACAACTGGTGTTAAGGCAAAAGTTCTTTACTCTATCTCAGCAGAAGAATCAACAAAAGATTTTATTACTCTCTATATCAAATATACTGAGGCAGGTGGTCCTGATAAGACCATCACCAGATTCCAGAACAATGAGCAACTTCTTGCAAGTTCTGAAATCACCTATGGCACAAACCTTATTGAGGTTGGAAGTCCTTTTGCACAATTAATCCCAAACAATGCTACAGCTATTGGTTCTGTAGCTTACATTAATAATGGTGTATATTTCATTCGTGGATACTTTGTTGATGTAAATTATCAATATATTATCCTTCAACAATATGCTCAGAACCCCTCGTTCAGAGTCGGTCTCCAAATTTCAGAATCGATTATTACCCCAGAAGATGATACTTCACTGAATGATAATGCTGCAGGATCTTCAAACTACGCTGCACCTGGATCTCACCGTCTAAAGATTAGTGCATCACTAGTTAAGAAATCTATTGGCGATGATGCAGATAAGAACTTTATCGAACTCATCAGAATTAATTCGGGTAAGATTGAGCAACTAGTTGATAGAACCATTTATAACGAGTTTGAAAAAGAGATTGCTAGAAGAACATATGATGTTCATGGCAACTTCATGATCAAACCTTTCCAGATCTCTGTTAGAGAGTGTCTGAACGATGGAACCAACAATGGTGTATATCTTCCTGGAGAGATCACTCAGGATAGAGGAGTAGCAGCAAGCAAAGACTTATATTCAATTGAGATTGGACCAGGTAAGATTTACTTGAATGGTTTCCCAATTCAAATTACAACTTCAAAATACTTAGACGCAGACAAACCAAGAGATACAAAGACATTATCGAACCAAATTATTCCTTTTGAGTTAGGAAGATACGTTAGATGTACCAATGCTTACGGTGTTCCTGTAATTAGTGGTCCAAACGTAACATACTCTTATCAAATCGTAGAACTTAAGGACGAGTTCAATACTATTCCTGGTTCTTCAAATGGTAATACTATTGGATTTGCTAGAGTATGTTCATGGGAATTCTATGCCGATGGAGATGGAACACAAGGTAATTCTGATGACGTTTATAGCGCACATATTTTCGATGTCTCTATGCTGACTTCTTTGAAGTTGGCATCATCAGCAACAATCCTAGCAGGATCTTTGGTAGTTGGTGCAACTTCTGGTGCAAAGGGATTCATTAGAATTGAAGGTGGTGGAACCTCAATCACTTCAGATATCATCAAACTCGTTAATACCACTGGAACGTTCTTGGCGAACGAGGTCATTAGAGTTGATGGTAGAGATGTTGGAACTATTGGTAAAGTCTACGAACATCAATTCATTGATGCTAGACAGCTCGTTGGTAAGGATAATGTAGGTACTACTATTTTTACCTCTGATGTTGTTTTAACTGAAGCAACTAATATTGCTGGCAATTACTTCACATTTGACAAAACTACTAATCCTGTTCCCATCTTAACTGGTTATAATAGTAATATCGCTCTAGATATCAGAGCAAATGATAGACTCTACTATGACTTCGACAAGTATTTCTTAGTACAACCAGTTCCTACTACTGGCGCAGATGCTTATGATCTTGTAGATAACGTATTTGATTACCCCAATCAAGTTGTATATCTTGTGGGTGCATTTGATGATGCTGGAACTAACCTAACTTCAGGAATTACCGATCAAACTCAATTCCAAACTCTCATTCGTTTGCGTCCAGAACTAGAAAATCTTCAGCAAGGAGACTTGTTTATTGAGATGCCTAAAGAGGCAGTCAAGAGCATGTCTGATGAAAGTATCGTTGTCAGAAGAACTCTAGAAACTCAAACTACCAGTGATAGTTTCACATTCTCACTACCAGAAACCCAACAGTTTGCTTCTGTTGAGTTTGAAAACTATACCTTGATGGTAACTGGTATTGGCGGTGGATCTTCATATGCTATCGGTGATATCATCCCAATGCAAACTAGCAATCCTGCTGGAGTTGCTTATACATCATTCAACACTAGTGGCGTTCCTAGAACAACTATTACTGTAGAAAACCTGGTTGGTATTTCTTCAATTAGACTAATTTCTACAATTTCCAAAAACACTATTACTGCCAAGGTTAAGAACCCAACTAAGATGGCAGCGTGGAAGGTCAATAGAACAACAAACAATAGCGACCAAATTCCATATTCTCTTGCTTATAGTCCAATTTTTGGAACTAGAATTGAGGATAATATTGTTTCGTTGGGTGTCACCGACGTATATACTCTTCATGCAGTGTATGAGTCGTTTGATGATAACGAAGCAGTTATTCCTAATGTGACCCTTGTCGAACCAGCGTTCTTTGCACCTGGAACTATCATTACAGGTAAGAGTTCCGCTGCTAAAGCAATGGTTGTTGATTTCAATTCATCAACTCTAAAACTATCTGTTGTTTATCAGTCTTCTCAGCAACTACAGCAAAATGAAGTTGTCACTGGTGTTAACAGTCTAGGTGAAACCATTACTGGTCTAATCAGTGATGCTTCTGGATCTGTTAATGCTGGAAGTAAGAATATTACAGATTCATTTGTTTTGAGAAGTGGTCAGACTGATTTCTATTATGGCATCTCATACATCGAAAGAAGAAAGTCTTCTTCAACTCCAATCAGAAAGTTGAAGATCGTAGCAGACTACTTCACTCATGAAAGTACGGGTGATTACTTCAACGTAAACTCCTACGTTGGTACTGACTATGAGGATATTCCCATCTTCGTATCATCTCCAGACAAAATTGTACAATCGAAAGCACTATCTGACGTTGCGGATTTCAGACCAGCAACATCTCCTCTAGCATCTGGATCTGGTAGTGTTGGCGATCCATTCTATCTAGAGTGTTCAACCTTAGATTTCCCAAGCAGACTATTTGATGCTAACGCTACTAAGTTTGACATTCCTAAGCAGAACTCAGATTTCCGTTTAGACTATTCCTTCTATCTCAAGAGAATCGACAAACTGTTTGTCGATGATAAAGGCAAGTTTATTCTTGTTCAAGGAAATTCTGCAGAGAATCCTCAACCAGGCGATAACATTGATAAGACGATGTTATTGGCAACCATTGGTCATAATGCTTATGGTTTCAATCCCCAGGTAGATTCTCGCGTCTTCCAAGAAGACATCAGAAGATATACAATGAAGGATATCACTCTCATTGATAAGAGAGTTAAGAATATTGAATATTATAGCGTTCTAACTCTCCTAGAGCAAGAAACCGAATCTCTAAATATTACCGATGAATTCGGTATGAATAAGTTTAAGAACGGTTTCATGGTAGATTCGTTTGAGAACTTTAATGCTGCTGCAAGAACTCATCCAGATTACAACGCTGCGATGGACTTCAAGCAAAGAACTTTGAGACCATCTCACTATACCACCTCAGTTGCACTTGAAGTTAACGAAAACCTTTCTACTGGTATCGTAAGAAATACTGGTATTATTACCCTACCATTTACTAGCGAACTACTGGTTCAGCAACCATATGCTTCGATGGTTGAAAACGTTAACCCATTTAACGTCTTCACATTTATTGGTCAAATTGATCTAAACCCATCCAGCGATAACTGGGTAGATACTGAGAGAGAACCAAGACAAGTCATCGACACTGAAGGTGATTATTCTGAGAAAGCAAGAGAAATCGGTGCTGATCAGAATGGTTATGGTCCTGAGGAATGGGGTTCCTGGGAGGAAGATCTAACGGGTACATTCACCACAACATCTGGTGGCGAATGGAGAGGTTGGGTTGGTCCTCTCGGAAGAAGAATCCCCGCATTTGGTACAAGATCAACAACACTTAATGGTATTGTTGAAAGAAGAACAGGCACTCAGCAAAGACTGGTTGCTAAGTTTGAAGAACAAAGTTTGGGAGATAGAGTTCTTTCTCGCCAGAACATTGCACACATTAGATCTAGAAACTTAGGTATCAGTGCAGAGAGACTCAAGCCACTAACAAACTTCTATGCATTCTTTGATAGCAGGGCAGTGACAAACTATGTCACTCCAAAGATCATTGAGATCATCAAGGATCCAAACGAAGATTCTAGAACTAACAATATTCCATTCCAGATTGGCGAGACTATTACAGTTTATACAACTGCACAGTCTGCAGGAGGAACTGAGGATAGAAACGAATTGATGAAAGCATTAGTTTCTGCACCTAATGATGAGTATCGCTATAACCCCTATACTGATCTAGAACTACCAGATGTTTATTCTGCAAACACTGCATATCTAAACATCGATACACATAGATTGGCACAAACAGTAGATGGTGATTACTATGGTTATATTACTGTTGGTGCTGTCATTGAGGGCGATCTATCTGGAGCAAAGGCAATTATTAGAGATAGAAGACTTCTAACTGATAGAAGAGGTTCTCTAAGAGGTGCTTTCTACATTCCTAGCCCTGCAGATAGTGCAAACCCAAGATGGGAGACTGGCGAAAGAGTATTTAAACTCACTGTTAGCGAAACTAATGAGACTGCACTACCAGGTTCTACTAACGCATCTAATGCTCAAGCAACATTTATTGCATCTGGTGTTCTAGAAAGAGTTCAGGAGACTGTTCTTTCAATCAGAAATGCAGACATTGTTACTGAAACCCTATCTCCACAAGAAAGAGCAGCTGCTCCTAGAGTTATTGCTAATGAAAGAGTTGAAATTGGTTGGTGGGACCCTCTAGCACAATCATTCCTAATTCAAGAAGAAGGTGGATGCTATCTATCCAAGATCGATGTATTCTTTGCATCTAAGGATGAGAATATTCCCATTAACTGTCAGATTCGTGAGATGAAGAATGGATATCCAACTCAGGTTATCCTGCCATTCTCCACGGTAACAATCTACCCAGAAAATGTTGAGATTTCTGAGAATTCATCTCTAGCTACTACATTCGAATTCAAGATTCCTATCTATATTAGTCCATCTACAGAATATTGTTTTGTTCTATTTACCGACTCCAACGAGTACACTTGCTGGATCTCAGAAATGGGTCAGGTCGATATTACTGGAAATAGAACAATCTCTGAACAACCTTATGCTGGTGTTCTGTTTAAGTCGCAGAACGCATCAACCTGGACTGCTAACCAACTTCAGGATCTCAAGTTCAATATCTATAAGGCAGTATTCAGCACCAATGGCAAACTTGTTCTTAATAACAACAATCTTGCTAAGGGCAATAATGGCATTCTAAAACTCAGAGATAATCCTGTTATTACTACAAAACCAAAACAGACCTTGATCCTTAATGATCAGACCGCATCATTTACAATTGGTGCAAGGGTCTACCAGGAAACCACAAATGCTTCGGCAACTATTAGTGAGTTCAATACAACTACCAACCCATATAGATTGACCGTTGAAGAAATTGACGGATCGTTCCTACAGGGTTCTGATTCTGGTGGAAACGTTGTTTATCCTCTAATCAGTAGTCAGTCTTCAGGAACACTAATTGTAAGCACTGCTGGTGGTGTTCTAACTGGAGACTTCTCGGTTGGTAAGTTGGTCACAGGTCAAACTTCTGGTGCAACTGGTTATGTAACTTCATGGGATCTTGGCACTGGAACTCTTGAAATTAATTACGTTTCCAAACCATTCACTGCTGCAGAAACTATTCGTCAGTCAAATCCACAGGTCGATACAACTCTAACTTCTGCAACGTATGCTGGTGATACCACTCAGAAATTCGTTTCTGTTTCTCCAACATATGCAGATGAGACTAAGAGAATCACTGTTCTCCACAGTAATCATGGTATGCATGATACCACAAACAATGTGGTCATCGAAGGGGTTCAGTCAGAAGTTTCTCCAATTCTACTAAGAACTGCAATTACATCTACAGATACCACAATCACTGTTTCTGATGCAAGTGCATTCCATAAGAAGATTGGTGGATTCTCAATCGGACCAGACAATCCTGGTTATATCAAGATTGATGAGGAGATCATTGCATACACTGCAATTTCAAATGATGGATTCACAATCACAGTGAAATCAACTGGTGGTAGAGGAACTGGAAGCACTGTTGCTGCTGCTCATGCTGAAGGATCTACAGTACATTGTTATAACCTAGATGGTGTTCCTCTAACTGAGATTAATAAAGTTCATACATCAATTCTCAATCCAACTTTAGATTCATATCAACTATCAACTACATCTGTTGCATCTGTTGGAATCGTTAGCGGTGGATCTAAGTCTTTCGCTTCTCAGAACATTGCATACGAAACTCTCACTCCTCATATTACAACTCTAGTTCATGCGAACACAGATATCATCACCAGATTTAATGGTGTTTCTGGTTCTTCAATCGCCAATGGAACTGCAACTGAGGTATCATTTGTTAACGATCAATCTTTTGCTGGAATTACCTTAGATTCTCCAAATTCTCTTGATGGACAAAAACTAATTCTGTCCAAACAGAATGAGACTGCTAAATTGTCTGGTCAAAAATCTCTGACAATTGAAATGCTCCTGTCCACATCAAATGTAAATCTAAGTCCAGTTATCGATCTTGACAGATGCTCTGTGATCACTACTACAAACAGAATTAACAATCCAACCAATTGGATGGATGCTACTGAAGCAGTCGGTGATCCTCATGAAGCAGTTTACATCACCAAGATGGTTTCTCTTGATGATCAAAAGTCAAGATCCTTGAAGGTAATGTTTGATGCATACAGACCAACAGGAACCATTATCAGAGTTCTCTACAAAGTAATTGCACCTGGATTTACTGGAGATGAAGATCAAGTTCTCTGGGAGTTCTTCAATACTGATGGTGGTCCAGACACTCCAGTAAGTGCAGTGAATGAAAATGAGTTCAAGTCATATGAATATAATGCAACTGGTCTAGAGTTTTCTAAGTTCCAAGTTAAGGTTGTGATGGCATCTGATAAACAGAACGTTGTTCCAAGTATTAAATACTTCAGAGCAATTGCAACTGCATCATAATGAAGCACATAAAGATCAAAGATAGAACAACCCTCGTTAGAGATGCCCTCTCTAACGGGGTTATAAATAATGACAGTAATGGATATGCTACTTATATCCAAAATTACGAAAGACAGAAAAGGCAGTTGGAAGAGTTTGATGAATTGAAAGATAAAGTAGATTCATTGACTTCTGACATTTCTGATTTAAAATCAATGATGACTGAATTTATTAGGAGTGCTAAAAATGACAATTGAAAAATCTAGTCCTGAAGAATTGCTTGGACAATTTAAAGAGCGTTATGAATCTCTGATTAAAGAGAATCAAGGACTTGCCCAAAAAATTAAAGAGAATGAGGCACAAGCACTTAAACTTCTTGGCGCTATTGAAACTCTGAATTATCTTAACACTGAGGAAGAACCAGAGTTTCCTGATGCGCCAGCTGCAGATTGATTACTAGGGGGCACTATGCCCCTTTTTAATTGTATAAATACAAAAGAGACTTTGAGAACCTGCAATAATCACCAATGGCAAATAGAATTCAGTTAAGAAGAGGTTCTGCTCAGGAATGGGCAAACGTTAATCCGACTCTTGCAATCGGAGAACTCGGGATCGAGATCGACACGGGCAGGATTAAAATCGGTGATGGTGTCACTAGCTGGAACTCATTGAAATATGAGCGTCCGTTAGAATCTATTACCAATACTCCAAACACTCTTGTTCAAAGAGATGCTGATGGAAACTTTAGTGCAGGCGCAATTACAGGTTCTCTCGTTGGTAATGCCGCAACTGCAACTAGACTAGCAAACACTAGACAGATCGCTCTTACTGGTGATGTAACAGCATCTGCAACATTTGATGGTTCTTCAAACCTAAACCTAGTTTCGGCACTGGAACTAATCAATACTCTACCTCACTATGATGGTACTCTAACATCTTCTGGTCAATATACAAGATTGACTGTTGATGCTAAAGGTAGAATTACTGATGCCGACAACCCAAATACAATTCAAGATTACAATCTTGATGGAACTATTGAAGGTTCTTCTGCTCAACCATACGATAGAGACCTTGCTGGTATTGCTGGTCTAAACACAACTGGTATTATTGCTCGTGTTTCTGACGGAAATATTGCTACCAGAACAGTAACAGGTACTGCAGGTAGAATCTCTGTTGTAAACGGTTCTGGTGTTCAGGGCAACCCAGTTCTAGATTTGATTAGCACAACCGTATCTGCTGGAACCTATAATACTCCAACAATTGCAGGTGCTACTCAAACTATCAATGCTACAAGATTTAGCGTTGATACTTTTGGTCGTTTTACATACGCTGAAGATTTTCCAATTGCAACTGCCACAGAAGGCAGCAAGTACCCCTCATATGGCGCTGGAACCGCCTATAATAGGTATGACATCATTGAGGTCGGTGGTAATGTCTATCAGGCAATTCAGGGCATCTCTGCGGGGTCTGGTGCTCCTTCTCATACTGATTCCTCCGATGCTGGTGGGTGGAGATATCTCGCGGCGGCGGCAAACGAACAGAAAGGATTGGCTTCCTTTGCACAAGAAGACTTTGACGTTGACGCTAACGGACACGTCACCATCTCCGCCAGGGGCGTAGATAATACTCAATTACAGAA
>Ga0222714_10003401_pt1 | contig 16238 bp, 19 predicted proteins | sample C33_3DmetaG_FD_165048 | JGI IMG/M metagenome (GOLD analysis project Ga0222714, IMG submission 165048) | Estuarine water microbial communities from San Francisco Bay, California, United States - C33_3D | ecosystem: Environmental > Aquatic > Marine > Unclassified | place: USA: California...
CAGCAAGTACGATCATTTATCTCAGCAAAAAGAAAGAAAAGGATGGAACAGAAGTGGTCGGCAATATTATCAAAGCTAAGACTGCTAAATCGCGTTTGAGTAAGGAGAATAAGCAAGTTGAAGTACGTCTGTATTACGATGAGCGTGGTCTTGATCGTTATTATGGTCTTCTTGAACTCGGTGAGATTGGCGGTCTCTGGAAGAATGTTGCAGGAAGATATGAAATTGATGGTAAAAAAATCTACGCCAAACAAATTCTCAAAGAACCTGAAGTTTACTTCACTCCAGAAGTGATGGAACAACTTGACGAAATTGCTAAGCAGGAGTTTAGCTATGGGTCATGATTAAAGTCTTAAAGACTGGAATCAACGTAAACAAAGTAGTAGACCAACTTAAAAAGTATCCACAAGACTGGGATCACCAGAAACATCTGAAGGATTCTCAGTCCTTAGTTGATAGAGGATTTGCAGACTTGCCAGTAAGTGCTCTACAACTTATAATGGGTGGGGTCAAAAGCAAAGAAGACTTTGTTGGTGATTCTGAAATAAACATCAAAACTCCAGCATACGAACATCACAGCGAAATAAGAAAGATTATTCGCAAACACTTTGGTAATAGAGAAATACATCGTTGTGGATTTCTTTCGCTTCCAGTTGATGAAATCGTTGGAGCACATATTGATGAAGGTACTTACTACCTCACAAGAGACCGATACCACCTTTCCATTCTTGGAAGGTATCAGTATTTTTGTGGAACAGAAAGTGTGATTGTTGAACCAGGAACTCTTCTTTGGTTCAATAACAAACTACCTCATGGAACCGTGAACATCGGTGATGAGACAAGAATAACATTCGTATTTGATATGCCACATGGACAAAGTTGAATCTCTCATTCTTCGTAATCTAATTCATAATGAAGAGTATGTGCGAAAAGTTATTCCTTTCATTAAGTCCGAATACTTTGAAGACTTTAATCAGAAGGTAGTATTTGAGGAAATCCTTAAATTTGTTCAGGAGTATAATCAACCTGCGACAAAAGAAGTTCTCTGTATTGAAGTAGAAAAGCGTCAAGACATTAACGATAATTCTTTTAAAGAGATTACCCAGATGGTAAGTTATCTTGATGATGACCCATCTGAGTTTAATTGGTTGGTTAATACAACAGAAAAATGGTGTAGAGATCGTGCTATTTACTTAGCACTTATGGAATCCATCGCTCTTGCTGATGGAAAAGATGAAAAGAAAGGAAGAGATGCTATTCCTGGTATTCTATCAGATGCACTTGCAGTCTCTTTTGATACCCACATCGGACACGATTATCTGCAAGATTATGAGCAACGTTACGAGACATATCATAGAAAAGAGGAAAAAATCTCTTTTGATCTTGAATTCTTTAACAAGATTACAAAAGGTGGTTTGCCTAATAAAACTCTCAACATCGCTCTTGCTGGTACGGGCGTCGGAAAATCTCTATTCATGTGCCATGTTGCTAGTTCCGTCTTGTTGCAGGGAAAAAACGTTCTCTACATCACACTTGAGATGGCAGAGGAACGAATTGCGGAAAGAATTGACGCAAACCTTCTTAATGTTCCGATCCAAGAAATCGCAGAACTACCGAAAGTAATGTTTGAAAATAAGGTTACAAACCTTTCAAAGAAAACTCAAGGAACTCTTATAATTAAAGAGTATCCAACAGCATCTGCACATGCTGGTCATTTCAAGTCACTTCTTAATGAACTTGCACTTAAGAAGTCATTTAGACCTGATATTATTTTTATTGATTACCTTAATATTTGCGCTTCCTCTAGGTATCGGGGAAATAGCAACATCAATTCTTATACGTTTGTCAAAGCGATTGCTGAAGAACTTAGAGGACTTGCGGTTGAATTCAACGTACCAATCGTATCTGCTACTCAGACCACTCGTTCAGGTTATGGTTCTTCTGATGTTGAACTTACTGATACTTCTGAGTCCTTTGGTCTCCCTGCTACTGCTGATCTTATGTTTGCCCTTATTTCTACTGAAGACCTTGAGGGGTTGGGACAAATACTTGTGAAGCAGTTGAAGAACCGTTATAATGATCCCACTATTCATAAACGTTTTGTGGTTGGTATTGATCGCGCTAAGATGCGTCTTTATGATTGTGAACAATCTGCTCAACAAGATATCCTTGACAACGGAAAGGAAGAAGAGTATGATTATGAAGAAACAAAACCAAAGAAATCATTTGAGGGATTTAAGTTTTGAATTGTTATTCGGTATTTGACAAATACGGTAAGAAAATTGCTGATTGTGGTAGTGTTCTTGATGCGATAGCATTAGTTGAAATTGATTCCACCAGAACCTACCGTCAAGTCAAATACGTTAATCCACAAACTGTTGATGTTCCTCATATCCGCATGGCAGATGATCTTCAACTTCCAGCACAACAAATTTTACCCCAATCTGAACTAGAACCTTTTATTGTATGACTATTTCAATTGAAAAAGAAACTCTTGAAGATGGAACTCTGAAATTTACTATGACTGAAAACACTAAAAAAGTTATTGACTCTGATAAGTATATTGAGTTTGTGCGTCAAACTACAAGTCCTGCAAGTTCAGACTACGCAGAACTCCTTTCTCGCTTTAGTCAACTTGAAGTTCAATCTGACGTAGATGTTCCTCGTCTTTTGACTGCTGCTCTCGGTATTACTGCAGAAGCAGGTGAGTTTACTGAGGTTGTGAAAAAAATCTTCCTTCAAGGTAAACCCTATAGCGAAGAAAGCGTTTTTCATATGAAGCGTGAACTTGGTGATATTATGTGGTATATTGCTCAAGCATGTATGTCACTTGACACCAACTTCCGTGAGATTATGGAAATGAACTATGAGAAACTGAGTGCTCGCTATCCTGAAGGTGCTTTTGATGTTTATCGTTCTGAAAATCGTGTGGAGGGAGATCTGTGACCGAAACAACTTGGCCATATAATCATAGACACTCTACTGAACTCTGGGATATTGCTGCTGAGATTCTCACAGAACTTTCCAGAAGAGATGAAGTTGTCTATCAAGTAAGAGCAACACCTGAGTCTGTAAAAACAAAGATAGAATCATTATGACTAAAGAAAAACAAGTAACAGTTAAAATGGATGCTCGTGCTGCAGCAGCAGTTCGTCAAGTCTTGTTTGAAGCTCAAAAAGGATACACTTATGATGAAGTAAGTGTTCCTCCTCGTGTCTCTGATATTCGTGGAGTAATCCAACAACTTGATGATAATATCGGTGCTGTTCTTGGTGCTTGACCCTTCGGGGTCTTTTTTTTTATAAATATCTAAAAAAGTATTTGTAAAAATGGATCCCAAAGAACTGCGCGGTTTATACGAAGCATACAAACAGGTTAATGCTCCAGAAGAGATTGAAGAACTCTACAAGGGCAAGCATGGTCAGTCTGAGAAAGAGTATGCTGACTCTCGTTCTCCTGGTGGAAAGATGGTTTCTGGTGACTCTAAGCAATCTGGTGCTGAATACACTCACGGTCGCAGAGTCAAGGCAGCAAACCCTGGTATGCAACCTGATGTAGGTGGCAAGACCAGACCCAAGTCTCAGGGTAAGATGGACCGTGGCACCCGTGCTGATCTTGAGTATCGTAAAGCAAACTTGAAGAAGGAAGAACTGGAACTAGATCAGATTATTGAGTCTCTGATTGAGAGAGGACACACCGAGCAAGAAGCATATGCTCTTGTTGCTCAATTCACTCTTGATGAAGGAGTTATTGATTTTGTTAAGTCTGGAGTTGAAAGGCATAAGTCTGCTATGAAGGGTGCGAAAGAAGCTAAAAAGAGACACGATGCAGGAGTTAAAAAATTAGGAAAAACTGTAAAACCCGTTGTTGATGATGCTAAAAAAGCAGTCAAAAAAGGTGCAGAAATTGCAGGAGCAGTTGGTCGTGGAATCAAAGCCGCTGCAGAGTTAGAAAGAAAAGGTGCAGCAGCCGTTCACGCCGCTGGTAGAAAAATGAAAGCTGCTAAAAAAGCAGTTATGAGCACAGAGGATCTTGAATTTATTGCACAATATGTAATTGATGAAGGATATGATCTTTCCGACTATACTTGGGAAGAGTTTGCTGAAATATGTGAAGCAGAAAAACCATTTCCATATGAAAAGGTTAAAGCAAAACAAGTAGCACTTAGAGATAAAGGTGGTAATGCTTTAGATCGTAGAATGAAGATGGGAATGGCAGTTCGTCGTGCTAAAGAAGCAGAAAAAACTGGTGGTTCTCAAAGAGATGCTGGAAAAGGTTGGTATCACGCTAAAGAAGAGTTTGTTGGTGAAGCATCAAGAGCAGATGATACGACAAGAGCAAACATTGCTCGTTATGCTGGTAAAAAAGGTATTTCATTTGAACCAGGACCAAACTGGGACCCCTCTGCTAATCGTGGAAGAGGTGCTCATTTAAATCCAAAGCAAAAGGAAAAGCAGCGTCGTAAAGCACTTCGCCAAGAAGACTTTGAGTTCTGGGTAAATGCTCTGGTAGAAGAAGGTTATGACCTTTCTGATTATACCTGGGATGAAATGTATGAGTTTTATCTTGATGAAGCAGAAAAACCATTTCCTTATGAAAAAGTAACTGCTCAACAAAAAAAGCATACTGCTGCAGGTAGATATGGAAATATGATGAAGATGGGATTAGCAAAGCGTAGAGCAAAAGAAGCAGAAAAAACTGGTGGTTCTCAAAGAGATGCTGGAAAAGGTTGGTATCACGCTAAAGAAGATTATGTAAATGAAGCACAACACGCTCGTGAGAACCCTGAGAAGTATGAAAGAGAGCAAGAGAAAAAGACTGCTCCTGTTCGCGGAGAAAAAACTCCTATGCCACCAAGAGGTGATAAGCGTAGAGAGGACTTTGAGAAGTGGTATGCTAAGCAAATGGGTCGCTGATGAAAACTTATCATCAGTTCTCTGAAGATATTGAGCAGCGTCGTCAAGAACTGCGCCAAAGGTCAAGAGATCAAATGCAGAAGTTCAAAGAGAAATCTAGAGCTTCTGCAGATGCTCAAAGACAAAGAGCAGCAGATGCTGAAGAGCGTAGAAGATTGAAGGATGAGATTAAAAAAGAGTTGAGAGACGAGAACTAAATAAACACGGAAGGTTGCTCTAACCCCTTGACTTTTTAGTTGAGGGGTTTTATAATATATACTGATAGAGGTTAAGTCCCTGTTGTATCCTTATGAGGTATATCACACTTAATCCATCTGGGGAATTAGCTCAGTTGGTAGAGCGCCTGCTTTGCAAGCAGGATGTCAGCGGTTCAAGTCCGCTATTCTCCATTTCTAAATACTTGAAAGAGTGTTTGAGTATTATGGCTGATAAAGGTAAACAATTTGAGTGGGCTGTTGTTCTCGGATGTTGGAAAAGGGTCGGAATGTCAAATTTATCAACAGATAAACAGACTTTATTTTTAAATTGGGATAATCCAAGTCATAGAGATGGCATCAAAGACGCTGATGTGAAACAAGCAGGAATGGATGCTGCATCTAAAATTGCATCTTCTGTTAGTGGAGTTGACTTTAAAACTACTAGACAACTTGGTGGTGGTAGAACTGTAACCGCAGTTGGACAAAGTGAACCAAAAACAGATGTTATAATTGGAAGAGATATAAAAATATCTGTAAAATGGGAAGATAAGGGTTATCAATTGGCAAGTGGTAAACCAGAATTTACATATGAAAATTTAAAAAATTCACTTTCTTTAATGTATGAAGTTGGGGATGTTTCTCTTACTGACTATAATCAAATAAGGGATTTGATTGAATCATATTCTTTAGCTTTTAGTGGAGTTGGCACTCAAGTTTCTACACAAATAGATTCTATTCTTTCTAGAAACCAACAACTCGTTGGACAATTGCAATTGATTTTGGGTGGAAATCATGATCCGGGTTCTGTATACGAACAATTTAACAGAGCTGTTGTATATGAAGCTCTAACTGGCGAGAATTTATTTGGATCAAGAAGCGAATCTACGGCAAATCATGTGTTGGGAAATCTGAGTGGATTTCATAAAATAACACCACAATATGTAAATATTGTTGCAAAATATTTTAAATCTAGAATAGCATCTAAAAAAGGAAGAGGTAGAACAGCAACTGGAGCAAGAAGAAATGATATTGCAGGTAGATTGGAGATTGTTGAAAGAGATGTTCCTGGACTTATTGCAGAATTGAGTAGACTCCGCCATTAATAAATAAAAGTATAAGATTAAACAATATGAAGAGTTTTTTCCAATTTCTAAATGAGGCAGCTCAATCGCAAGCATCTATGCAAGCGAAGAAGTTAAACCTCAAGAGTGATGGACATGGTGGTTGGTTAGACACCCGTGGTAATTTTGTTGCGACTACAGAAAAAGGAAAACTTGTATTTGTTGATAAGAGAGGAAAGAAAAAGCAAGAAGAACCTGCTGCAAAACCTGCTGCAGCAAAACCACAAGCAGCAGAACCAGCAAAAGCACAAGCAGCACCAGAAGAAAAACCAAAAGCACAAGCAGCACCTGAAGCACCAGAAGCAACAGGTGAAATGTCTGATACTTTAACTGTTGCATTTGGTCGTTTTAATCCACCAACAGTCGGTCATGAAAAACTTCTGAAGGCAGCACAGAAAGCAGCAACTGGTGGAGATCTTAAGATTTATCCTTCAAGAACACAGGATCCAAAGAAGAATCCTCTTGATCCTGATATGAAGATTTCATATATGAAAAAGATGTTTCCAGACTTTGAAGAGAACATTATTAATGATGATGAGATGAAGTCAATATTTAATGTATTGATTGCAGCATCGGAAGCAGGATATGCAAACGTTAATATTGTTGTTGGATCCGATAGACAAGCAGAGTTTGAAAACCTTGCACAAAAATACAACGGAGATCTTTATGAGTTTGATCTGATCCGTGTTATTTCTGCAGGAGTTCGTGATGCAGATGCAGAAGGTGTAGAAGGAATGTCTGCATCCAAAATGCGTAAAGCAGTTATTGAAGATGACTTTGAATCTTTCCGCAGAGGAACACCTAAGACATTAGATGATGGTGATACTCAAGCACTTTTTGATGCTGTTCGTCAGGGAATGGGTGCAAAGAAAAAGAAGAAAGTTGCAGAGTTGTGGCAGATTGCTCCAAAGTATGATGCAGAAACTCTTCGTGAAAACTACATCAGAGGAAAGATTTTTAGAATTGGTGATATTGTAGAGAACTTAAATACTGGTCTTATTGGTGAGATTATTCGTAGAGGAACAAACTATCTCATTTGTGTAACTGAAGATGAGTATATGTTTAAGTCCTGGATTCGTGATGTAATGGAAGCAGAAGCAGAAGTTCCATCAACCAACCTAAAAAAACTTGTAAAGAAAGCAGTCAAAAGACAAGACTTAGATATTGATGGATTTGTGAACAAGAATGATAAGAATGTTGGACCATATGGTGCATTCATTCCTGCTGCAAGAAACTTACCAAAAAACTTTAGAGAAGCATATCAAGAGAAAAGAGTTGAAAGGAAAATGAGAGTTCCTGGTAAACCAAATACTCTTGTTGGGACTGGTGGATTCTTTAAGTATGCTGTTGATATGACTCCTGGATTTGAAAAAGGAGATAAGACAAATCTACAGTATGATGCAAAACCTTATAGTGGTTATAAGCAAAGTAGCATTAAGGAATTCATAAATAAGTATAAGGCTAAAAAGTAAAACGACCTATACTCATGACTCATCTCAACGATATTTCCAAAGTTTATTTGGAGCAGGTTTCTGAATCTGCTGTTCCCGGTAAACCAGCAGAAAGACTTGGTGCTGTGACTGCTATTCCTAAGTCTGAGCAAGAAGCAGCAAGAGAGAGAATCCTTGCTAAGACTGCTGCAAAGCGTGCAAAGATGAAAGAAGAGACTGAAATTGAAGAAGGAGTAAGAGGTGCTGATACTGGGACGCGAAGAATGGCATCTGCAGAAAGAAGATCTGGCGATAAGCGTCTCTCTCCTTCTATGGGAAAGGGATATGCTGACCAACAGCAGCAAAGTATTTCATATATGGACAAATTAACTAAAAAGAATAAAAATGTTGTTGGTCTTGTCACCAAGGAAGCACTTGATCCAGTAGGTCAAGAGGATTCTGATATTGATAATGATGGCGATACTGATAAGTCAGATAAGTATCTTCACAATAGAAGAAAAGCAATTGGTAAAGCAATTGCTAAGAAGAAAGGAATGAAGGAATCATCGCACTATGATCCTATGGAGGATCCTGATTTTGATCATGATGAAGCAGAAGAAAATAGAGGAGTATCTGGAAAGAATAATCCTAAGGGTGGTAAAGCATTAGGTAAGAAAAAGAAAGGAATGAAGGAAGGTTTCTCTAACTGGAGACAAGACCTTGCTGAGGTAATGACAGATACTGAGGATCAAAAAGAAATCAAAGAAAAGAAAATCAGCAATAAAGTAAAAATCAATCCAACTCTTGGTGAAGCAGTAGAAGAGATTGGTGGAACTCTCCTTGAGATGATTGAAATTGAAGGTGTTCTTGATGAACTTAACGAATCAGAACTTCTCCTTCTTTCTGACCAATTAATTGAAGAAGTTGTAGAAGAGTTCTTCTATGAGTGTATTGAAGAGGGATATGAAGTTGAGGAAGTAGAAGAAGTTCTTTGTGAAGCAATTGAAACCTCATTCTTCCTTCTTAACGAAGCAAAAGTAACTCTTGGTCATGACACTAAGATCAAGAGTGACAGACTTGAGAAAGTTAAGTCTGCTGTTAAGAAAGTAGGAAAAGCAGTTGCTCGTGGTGCGGGATATGCTGCTGGTTTAGCAAGAAGAGCTGGTTCTGCTGCAAAGAGAGAATTCAAAGCAGGATATGAGAGAGGAAAGGGTGGTTCTTCATCTGGATCATCTTCAGCATCAACCTCAACTTCAACCTCTTCAGATTCCTCCTCATCTTCAGATAAACCAAAGCGTCCAGGTCTCCTGTCACGTATTGGTTCTAAGTTAAAGAGTGGTCTGAAGAAAGCAGTTGCAAGAGGTGCAAGAGCAGTTTCCAGAGGAGCAAGAAATGTTGCTCGTAAGATGGAAGGTGGATCCTCTACTCCAGCACCAGCAAAACCAGCACCAAAAGCAGCAGCAAAACCTGAGACTAAATCAGAACCTGCAGAAACTGGAAGACCTGCAAAGAGAAGAAAGGGTGGACCTTCTTATGCTGAAGTAAAAGCAGATATTGATAAGAGAGAAGCAGCAAAAGCAAAACCAAAAGCTGCAGCACCTGCTAAGAAAAAGAAGTCTAGCAAGTTAGATGATCTTCTTGCTTCAGTAAGAAGTGAAGAGACTGAGATTCAAGAAGCAGGTGATTGGTGGCATCCAGATCCAAAAAAAGATGCTCAGATTAGTGGTGCTGGAAATAAGATGAGAGCAAAAGAAAATCGTGGTCAAGATACTTCAGCACAAACAAAACCAGATTACAGCAGACGCTTAAAGCCTGGTGAAACTTATATGCAGTTCGCTAAGCGTAAAGAAGCAGAGCGTATGAAGAAAGAAGAAGTGAATCAGATTGATGAAAAGATTACTGCTAAGACTGATATGGGAGCAGCAATCAAAGACTTCTATGCTTCCAAGTCTCCTCAATTAGCAGGTAGAACTAAGGAAGAGAGAAGAAAGGCTGCTATTGCTGCTGTTCTTACTGCTCGTCGTGGTGGTAGAAAACTTGGTGAACAGATGGATACTGAAGCACCCGCTCCAGAATCTGGAATTGATAAAAAGAAAGAAATGATGGATAAGCAGAAGCTTGCTAACATGAAGATGCTGCAACAAAAGCAGCAAATGCTTCAGCGTCAAAAGCTTCAAATGCAGAAATCTGGAAAACTTCCTTTAGAAGCAAATTAATTTCTAAATAGTCCAGGATACTCTCATATGGAGGACATCATGGGCGCAGTAGTATCGGTTGTAAAACCAATTTTGATTTCAATTGCGACACATCCAGCAGTTAAAAATCTTGTTATTGAACTTTTAACTAAGTATGTGAATTCTACTGATAACAGTATTGATAATGTAGTTCTTGAATTGGTCAAAGAAAAACTCTTTGCACCAGAAGCTGAGGGATGATTACCTGCTTTGTAACTAACTGGGGAGTAACCATTGTTCTTGGTCTATTACTAACCACCTCTGAGTGGTTAGCAAAAACAAAAAGATTTGAGGAGAATGGATTGCTTGACCTTACAACTCACTTTTTAAGAGTTGTTTTACGCAAAGGAGATCAAAAGTAAGGTCTCCTTTTTTTATAAATATCTTATAGCAAATAAATTTTTATCGGAAGACAGACATGGCACTCTGGGGAAACAATGATAATGTTGGTTCTGGTGGAACAGTATCTCTTGATTACGCTACTCGCGTTGTAACTGGTTCTGGTACAACCTTTGGTAATACTGGAGCTGCACAAGAAGGTGATGTAATCAGATTTGGTATTCGTGGAAGTGGTGGTACTTACTTTGGTGACGCTGTAATTGCTAGTATTGCAAGCACAACTTCTTTGACCATTGGTTCTACTGCAGGACTTAGTGGAGCAGCAATTGCAGGAACAAGTTTCCTTGTAAGTCAGTTACCTTCATATACAACTTTAGATTCTAAGTATAGTGAAGCATCATACGGAACACCTGATTCTCTCGTATACGGTGTAAACGCTGGTCCAGGACCAACTTCACAATATCACGTAACAGCAGAAGGTTGGGTTGGTGTTACTACTTATCTTGATAATGGTGGTAACTTAAGAGTTAAGAAAGAAACTCTTGTTGCAATGTCTGGAATTACTACTGGATCTGACGGTATTGCATATCCAACTGCTGAATGATTTAATATATGATCTTTAATGAACTGAATGAGGATAACTTCCTCTTATTCGCAATTAAGAATTATGAAAATCCTCAAGCAGTCACTAAAGAAGACTTTGAGAAGGATCTAAATCATTTCAAATATATCAAAAGATTATTGAAACGATATAAGAATACAGGCCAATTAAAGAGCCATCTTCTTTTAAATCACTTCATTATTCTTTATAATATCTTTGGTGAAGCAACTACACCGATGTTATTCTTTAAGATTGAAAAAGAATTGTGGAATGCGTTAAAAACTTTTATTATATTTTTGGGTAAAATGCCAGAATACCCAAAAACTTATATTCATGATATTCAGGTTGATCTTTATTGCTTATCGGAACTTTATAAAATCTATAATGGAAAAGAAGAAGATTGACTGGGTTATAGATGTAGTTCGTTCATACTTATATGAACAACCAACAAATAATGTTGGTGGTGGAAAAATTGCTGGTACAGTTGAAGCAGGTGATGATCCTCCGGTAAGAAGAAGAAAAAGAAAATACATCTCTGGTGGACGTGGTAGTAGAAAGATCTGGCTAGATCATCTAAAATCATCCAACTACGATGGAACAAATTAAGGTTGCAGTATTAGAGCAAAAATTGGAAAATTTTGAGCATGTCGTTTCTAAATTAGATTCTGCAATTGAAAAGATTGCTGAGGTAAATAATAATGTGTCTAGGATGCTTGCCGTCCATGAAGAAAGATTATCTAAGCAAGAAGAGATTGACAACATACTCTTTGATAAAATTGACAAACTCCGTGATAAAATGGACGGCGATCATGACAGTATGCGTGCAAGAATATCCTTACTTGAGCGAAGAATCTGGTCGGTTGTTGGAGCCCTGGGAGCAATTGTAGCTCTGACAAATCCACAAGCAGTTAAGGTGATCAAACCAATGTTTGGTTCCTTGACACCTGCACCCCAAAGTTCTATAATATCGGAAAGACTTTAAGGTTACATTATGGATTTTGTTGATGTTAAATACATCAATTTGATTTCTGCGCGATTCCAAAAGTTTAAAAAAGTAAAGAACAATCTTTATAACTTTAGGTGTCCCATTTGCGGAGATTCTCAGAAGAACAAGAATAAAGCAAGGGGATATCTGTATCAAGTTAAGAATAATACAAACTTCAAGTGTCACAACTGCGGAGTTAATATTTCATTCAATAATTTTCTCAAGCAGATAGATTCCGTCATCTATAAACAATATACATTTGAGAAATTTAAAGATGGAAAGACTGGTAGAAACTTCACCGTTGAAGAACCAGTCTTTAATTTTGAAGCACCTAAGTTTAAACCAAAACTAGATCTACCAAAAGCATCAGAAAACGCTGATGCAACTGAGTATCTGGTAAAGCGAAAGTTAAACCCACATAACTATTATTACGCTGAAAAATTCAAGTCATGGACAAACTCACTAAAAGAGGTCTTTGACGATACAACTAAAGATGAACCTAGGATTATCATCCCTTTGTTCTATCAAAATACTCTTGTCGGGTTTCAGGGCAGAGCACTTGGTCCAAGCAAGATTAAATACATTACTGTAATGCTTAACGATGATGCACCAAAAATCTACGGTCTTGATGAGATTGAAAAGAACAAAACTGTATACATCACAGAAGGACCATTTGACTCAACATTCATTTGCAATGCGATTGCTATGTGCGGAGCTGATGCTGATATTAGTAACTGGGGGATTAACGATCCTGTTTGGATATACGATAACGAACCGCGCAATAGAGAAATCGTATCAAGAATTTCCCGCACTATCGGAAATGGACAAAAAGTTGTCATCTGGCCTTCAACAATAAATGAAAAGGACATTAATGATATGGTCCTTTCTGGACTAGATGTTCAGTCTGTGATAGAATCAAATACATATTCTGGATTAGAAGCAAAACTTAAGTTTACCACTTGGAAGAAAATATGAGCAACGGCACTAAAGTAAAAAAGCGTGATGGGAGAATTGAGTCTCTTGACCTGGACAAGATGCACTTGATGGTTGAAGAAGCGTGTAGGGGTCTTGCAGGGGTCTCTGCGAGTCAAGTTGAGATGAAGTCTGGTATCCAGTTCTATGATGGAATTTCTACAGGAGAGATTCAAGAAATCCTGATTCGTTCTGCTTCCGATCTAATTGATTTGGATCATCCTAACTATCAGTATGTTGCTGCTAGACTTCTGCTTTTTGCAGTTCGTAAGCAACTTTATGGGAAGATGAAAGAACTTCCTACTTTAGAGAATCACATTATTGATTGCGTTTCTGCTGAGGTTTATGATCATGATATTTACAGCAAGTATTCTCAAGAAGAGATTGCTCGTGCTGATTCGTTTATTGATCATGATCGTGACTTCCTGTTCACTTATGCAGGTCTACGTCAGGTCGTTGATAAGTACCTCGTGCAAGATAGAAGTACTGGGGGTGTATATGAAACCCCACAGTTTATGTACATGATGATTGCTCTGACTATTTTTGCAGAGTATCCAAAAGAAACCAGAATGTCATATGTCAAGAGGTATTATGACGCAATCTCAAAGCACAAAATCAACATCCCAACGCCAATCATGGCGGGAGTGCGAACTCCGCTTAGACAATTTGCTAGCTGTGTCCTTATTGATGCTGATGACACCCTCGATAGTATCTTTAGCTCTGATATGGCTATTGGCAGATACGTTGCACAGAGGGCGGGGATCGGCATCAACGCTGGTAGAATCCGTGGCATCAACAGCAAAATCCGAGGTGGAGAAGTTCAACACACGGGTGTTGTACCATTTCTCAAGAAGTTTGAAGCAACTGTCAGATGTTGCACGCAGAATGGCATACGAGGTGGATCCGCGACGGTCCACTTCCCCATCTGGCACCAAGAAATAGAAGATATTATTGTATTAAAAAATAACAAAGGAACCGAAGATAACCGAGTTCGTAAGTTAGACTACAGTATCCAAATCTCTAAACTCTTCTATGAACGATTCATTCAAGATGGAGAAATCTCCCTCTTCTCTCCGCACGATGTTCCTGGTCTGTATGATGCTTTTGGCACTGATAGATTTGACGAGTTATATGTGGGTTATGAACGAAATTCATCTATTCCAAGAAAGACTGTCAGAGCTCAAGGACTCGTTCTTGATCTTTTAAAAGAAAGAGCAGAGACTGGTCGTATTTACATCATGAATATTGACCATTGCAACTCTCACTCCTCTTTCAAGGATAAAGTAAACATGAGCAATCTCTGTCAAGAGATTACTCTCCCCACTTATCCAATCAATCATATTGATGATGAGTTTGGTGAGATTGCTCTGTGTATTCTTTCTGCTGTTAATGTTGGTAAGGTAAAGTCTGACGATGAACTTGAAGATCTCTGTGATCTTTCTGTTCGCAGTCTTGATGAGTTGATTGAATATCAAAACTATCCAATCAAAGCAGCAGAAATCTGCACTAAAGCACGTCGTTCTTTGGGAATTGGTTTTATTGGTCTTGCCCACTACCTCGCAAAACTTGGATACAAGTATGAGTCTCAAGAAGCATGGGATGCTGTTCACGGACTTTCTGAGTCTTTCCAATACTATCTTCTGAAAGCATCTAATCAACTTGCTAAAGAGAAAGGTCACTGCGAATACTTTGGTCGCACAAAGTATGGTGACGGTATTCTTCCGATTGATACATACAAGAAGGAAGTTGATGAGATTTCTTCTCAGGAGTTGTCGCATGATTGGGAGTCTCTTAGAGCATCTATTCTGGAATACGGACTGCGACACAGCACGTTGTCCGCACAAATGCCTTCGGAGAGCAGTTCCGTTGTGTCAAACGCAACAAACGGAATTGAACCACCTCGTGGATACTTGTCCGTTAAGAAGAGTAAGAAGGGACCCCTTAAGCAGATTGTTCCGCAATACCACACCTTGAAAAATAACTATACACTTTTGTGGGAAATGCCTGACAATAGGGGTTACATAAATGTAGTGTCTGTGATGCAAAAATTCTTTGATCAAGCCATATCTGGCAACTGGTCGTATAATCCTGAACATTTTCCCGATAATGAGGTTCCTGTTTCGGTTATGGCAAATGACCTGTTGACTACATATAAGTACGGGTGGAAAACTTCCTATTATCAGAATACACATGATATGAAGAATGATGAGATGGAGGAAGAGAAACCCAATCTTCAAGATTTGCTAAGTGAGTTAAGTACAGTAGAGGAGGGAGAGTGTGAATCCTGTGCAGTTTAAAATTTCTTCCGTAGGGGAACCACAAACGAATATTAAAGGAATGACAGTTTTTAATACTGAGCAAGTGAATACTAAAAAACAACCGATGTTCTTTGGTAAACCTCTTGGAGTTCAGAGATATGATTCATACAAATACCCCGTATTTGATAAACTAACTACTCAGCAACTTGGATACTTCTGGAGACCTGAAGAGGTTTCTCTCCAGAAGGACCGTGGAGATTATCAAACACTTCGTCCAGAGCAAAAGCATATCTATACTTCTAACCTGAAGTATCAGATCATGCTGGACTCTATTCAGGGTCGCGGTCCTGGTATGGCATTCATTCCATATTGTTCACTTCCTGAGTTGGAAGCATGTATGGAAGTGTGGGGATTCATGGAAATGATTCACTCACGTTCATACACCTATATCATCAAAAACGTTTATTCTGACCCCTCTGAGGTGTTTGATAAGATTGTGACCGATGAGCGCATTCTAGAGCGTGCTAGGAGCGTCACAGAGTCATATGATGACTTCATTCAATCATCCCAACAGTATGGTGTATCCGATACTTGGTTGCACAATCTTGAAGGAGTAACATACGCAAAGGAATCACTCAATGACGTTAAACGAAAACTCTATAGAGCAGTCGCAAACGTTAACATTCTTGAAGGTATTCGCTTCTACGTTAGTTTTGCTTGTAGTTTCGCCTTTGGCGAACTTAAGCTTATGGAAGGATCCGCTAAGATCATCTCTCTTATCGCAAGAGACGAAAACCAACACTTAGCAATCACACAGAACATCCTGAACAAGTGGAGGGATGGTGATGATCCAGAAATGAAGCAGATCATGAAAGAAGAGGAGGAGTGGACGTATGCTATGTTTGATCGTGCTGTAAACGAAGAAAAGAGATGGGCAGATTATCTGTTCAAAGATGGCAGCATGATTGGACTTAACGATAAACTTCTTCAACAATACGTAGAGTGGATCGCAAACAGAAGACTTAAAGCAATTGGGTTAAAGCCCCAATACGATATCTCAGCAAACAATAACCCACTTCCTTGGACTCAGCACTGGATTTCTTCCAAAGGTCTTCAGGTTGCTCCCCAGGAAACTGAGGTAGAATCATATGTAGTTGGTGGAATTAAACAGGATGTTACCAAAAA
>Ga0222714_10003402_pt1 | contig 16236 bp, 28 predicted proteins | sample C33_3DmetaG_FD_165048 | JGI IMG/M metagenome (GOLD analysis project Ga0222714, IMG submission 165048) | Estuarine water microbial communities from San Francisco Bay, California, United States - C33_3D | ecosystem: Environmental > Aquatic > Marine > Unclassified | place: USA: California...
TAATAGATGATTATGAAAGTGATATTTCCTCAAGAAAAGATTGGTTAGATACCTATGTTGATGGGTTAGAACTTTTAGGTTTAAAACTAGAAGATAGAAGTGAGCCTTGGGAAGGTGCTTGTAATGTATATCACCCACTACTAACTGAAACACTTGTTAAGTTTCAGGCAGAAACAATGACTGAAACATTCCCCGCTGCCGGACCAGTCAAAACTCAAATCATTGGTAAAGAAACGGATGAAAATAAAAAAGCGTCTGCTCGTGTTCAAGAGAACATGAACTTTCAATTGACTGAGAAAATGGTTGAGTATAGACCTGAACATGAAAGAATGTTATGGGGTTTAGGTCTAGCAGGTAATGCGTTTAAAAAAGTTTATTATGACCCAAGTTTAGAACGACAAGTTTCTATGTATATTCCAGCTGAAGACCTCGTAGTGCCATACGGTGCTTCTAGTTTAGAATCTGCAGAACGTGTTACTCATGTGATGCGTAAGACAGAAAATGAATTACGTAAATTACAAGTAGCTGGATTTTATAAAGATGTTGACTTAGGTGAGCCGACTTATGACTTAGATGAAGTTGAGAAAAAGATTGCAGAAAAAATGGGATTCAGTGCTACATCAGATAGTCGCTGGAAAATTCTTGAGATGCATGTTGACCTTGATTTAGAGGGATATGAAGATGAAGAGGATGGTAAGAAGACAGGTATTGCTTTACCTTATGTTGTAACCATTGAAAAATCTACGTCAACCATTTTATCTATTAGACGTAACTGGAACCCAGATGATGATACTAAACAAAAACGCCAACACTTTGTTCATTATGGTTATGTACCAGGATTTGGTTTTTATCATTTTGGTTTAATCCATCTAATAGGCGCGTTTGCAAAATCAGGCACAATGATATTACGACAATTGGTAGACGCGGGTACATTATCAAATCTCCCTGGTGGGTTTAAAGCACGGGGCTTAAGAATTAAAGGAGATGATACACCAATTTCTCCTGCAGAGTTTAGAGATGTTGATGTTCCATCAGGAACAATTAGAGATAACATCATGACGCTCCCTTATAAAGAGCCATCTCAAGTTCTTAGTATGTTAATGAATCAGATTATTGAAGAAGGCAGACGCTTTGCTTCAGCAGCTGATTTAAAAGTTTCAGATATGTCTGCCCAAGCTCCAGTAGGTACAACTCTTGCTATCTTAGAGCGTACATTAAAAGTTATGTCTGCAGTACAAAGTCGTATCCATTACGCAATGAAGCAAGAATTTAAATTGCTTAAAACTATCATAAGGGACTACACCCCTGCAGACTATTCATATGAACCTGCTACTGGCTCAAGAGATGCTAAACGTGAAGACTACGATTTAGTAGAAGTCATTCCTGTATCAGACCCCAATGCTGCAACTATGTCGCAGAAAGTTGTGCAGTATCAAGCAGTGATGCAATTAGCAGCACAGAATCCTGGTATCTATGATTTACCAGAACTTAATCGTCAGATGCTAGAAGTGTTAGGCGTTAAAAATATTAATAAATTAATTCCTAATAAAGATGAAGCTAAACCTGTTGACCCAGTATCAGAAAATATGAATATGCTTAACGCTAAACCCGTTAAAGCATTTATTTATCAAGACCACGCGGCACACATTGCAACCCATATGTCATTTAAGAATGACCCAATGATTGCACAGGTTATTGGTCAGGGTCCTAAAGCTGCTCAAATTACTGCGGCATTAGAGGCTCACTTAGCAGAACATTTAGCATTTCAATATCGTTATCAACTTGAACAACAGTTGGGTGCACCTCTACCTAAACCTGATGAAACACTTCCTGAAGACATTGAAGTGGATGTATCAAGGTTGGTTGCAAAAGCAGGCGAACAATTACTTGCTAAGAATCAAGCGGATAGTCAGCAACAACAAATTGCGCAACAGCAACAAGACCCACTTATCCAAATGCAACAGCAAGAACTTGCTATTAAACAACAAGAATCTCAAGTTAAATCTCAAAAAACTATGGCTGACATTGAAATTGATAAAGCCAGACTTGAACTTGAAAAAGCCAGATTGGATGCTGATACTCAAATTAAGCTTAACGAGCTTATGTCTAAAGTTGAACTAGAAGGAGCTAAGATTGAAGCCGATTTAACTAAATCTGAATCTAACGAAAAACTAAAAGCAACTCAAATGATGGTAGATAGAGAAAAAACCCAAATGGAAGATTTAGCTAAAGGAGTTCAGATGGGCATGCAAAATGCGCAGAAGCAGCAAGAAATTAGATTAAAACAAAAACCTACGAAAGGGGAATAAATGAATGTAGAGGAATTCAAAGTTATTAGACAAAAAATTGCAGAAGAACGCTCTATTATTGTTGATGACTTAGCAACCGGCAGAGCCGATACACATGCACACTATATGCACTCTTGTGGTGTCATCAAAGGCTTTGACATAATCGACGGGTTGATTGCAGACCTGCAAAAAAATATAGAAAGGGACGACGATGAGTGAAATCGCAACACTTAAAAAAGATATTGTTACGCTTGATGGCAAACCAATTAGCAGTAAAAAGGAGGAAGCTCCTGCAGAAGAACAAAAACCCACTCAATTACCTGAAGTCAAGGGCTACCGCATTTTATGTGCTGTACCTAGCGTGGATGACAAGTATGAAAGTGGTTTAATTAAAGCAGAAAAAATTCGTAACATAGAAGAACATTCAACAGTTGTTTTATTTGTTATGAAAATGGGAGATATGGCTTATGCAGATAAGGATAGATTCCCAACAGGGCCCTGGTGTAAAGAAGGAGACTTCGTAATCACTAGAGCATATTCTGGAACTCGTATCAAAATACATGGTAAAGAGTTTCGCATTATAAACGATGATACCGTAGAAGCAGTGGTCGATGACCCACGCGGATACGAACGCGCATAAGGAGATTAGAGATGGCAGAAATCATTAACGAGATTCCTGATGAGCTTAAAGATGATGACGAAAGTCAAGAAATTGAGCTTAAGGAAGACAAAGAAGATTATGAAGCGGCGGCGGAAGCTAAAGCAGAAGAATCTAAAAAAGAAGCAAAACCAAAACAAGAGGAACTAGATTTTGAAATTGAAGAGGAAGATGATACTCCTACTCAAGATAGAAATCGAGAACCACTACCTGAGAACATTAAACAAGAGCTAGACGAAGATGACTTATCTGAGTATTCAGATAGAGTTAAACAACGTATGGCTCAACTAAAGAAAGCTTGGCATGATGAAAGGCGTGCTAAGGAAGCATTAGATAGAGAACGTGAAGAAGCAGTACGATATGCTCAAAACATCATCAATGAAAATCAAAAGCTAAAAACATCATTATCTACTGGTGAAGAAGGATATATAAAAACACTCCAAGAGAAACATGAGAGTGATTTAGCTATAGCTAAACGAGATTATCGTGAAGCGTATGATGAAGGCGATAGCGAAAAAATTATTGAAGCTCAAGCTCGGATGAATGAAGCTCAATATAAATTAGCACAAGCTCAAGGTATGAAACCTAAATATACACAAGAAGCTTTACAAAATCAACAAAATAGTGTAAATTCAGAGCAAGCTAGACTATTACAATCTAGAGTACAAAAACCAGATGCTAAAGCTCTTGCTTGGCAAGAGAAAAACCAATGGTTTGGTAAAGATGAAGAAATGACTTCATTGGCTCTTGGATTGCATGAAAAACTTGTCAAAGGTGGAGTAGACCCCGCTTCTGACATATATTACCGTCGTATCGATGAGACGATGCAGAAACGCTTCCCAGAATATTTTGGGGAATCTGAATCGACTGAGGTAAAAACTCAGCGCAAACCCTCAACTGTTGTTGCTCCAGCAACACGGTCAACTGGTCCTAAAAAAATTAGGTTGACTAAGACACAGTTAGCTTTAGCAAAAAAATTCAAGCTAACTCCAGAGCAATATGCACGCGAATTAATTAAAACGGAGAACGCAAATGGTTAAAAGACAAGATAGAGAACTAGAAGTACGTGAAGAAACTGAAGTTCGTAATAGAGAATGGACTCCACCGTCCTTGCTCCCTGAAATTAAAAAACAACCAGGTTGGGCATACAGATGGGTTAGGACTTCTTTGGCTAACGATGCTGATAACCTAAATGTGTCTTCAAAAATGCGTGAAGGCTGGGAACCTGTGAAACATTCAGAACACCCAGAAGTAAATTTACCGGCAGACCCTGATTCAAGATTTAAAGATTGTATTGAAATTGGCGGTTTGCTACTTTGTAAAATGCCTCAAGAAATGGTAGACCAAAGAAATGAGTATTATAGGCAAAAAGCTGAAGCTCAAGAAAAAGCTGTTGATAACAACTTAATGAGACAGAATGACCCTAGAATGCCACTATTTCAAGATAAAAAATCTACTACTTCTTTTGGAAAAGGTTAAAAATATTCTTTAAGGAGATTATATTATGGCGGCTTACGGATTAAAACCTGTACAGCGTGTTGATGGTATGCCCTATGCGGGCGCAACCAGGCTATATAAAATCGACCCTGCTGGTGAAGCAACTAACTTGTTCTATGGACAGGTTGTTAACATCGGCGCGGACGGTTATATTGCTTTAGCAACAGCCACTGGTGCAGACGCTACTACGAACAACTTAGGTGGTTCAGGCGTTGGTGCTATTGGTGTTTTTGTTGGTTGTGAATATGTCAACGCACAGGGTCAAGTTATATACGACCAATATTATCCATCAGGCACTGCTAATGGTGGTGACATTGTGGCGTATGTTGTAGATGACCCAAATGCATTATTTCAAGCAGAATTAGATGAGACTGCTACGCAAACAATGGTTGGTACTAACACCACTTTTGCTACAGCGCAAACTACTTCTACTGGTTCTACCACTACTGGTGTATCTAACTCTCAGTTAGACGCAACAGTTGCTACTACAGCTAAAGCATTTAAAATTGTTGCTCTAGCTCCAGATGTATCAACTGCAGCAGTGTTAGTTAAGTTTAACCCAAGTTTCCATCGCTTCACAAGTGATGCTGGCTTATAAGGAGAATAAATCATGGCAATTTCAAGAGCGCAGTTATTAAAAGAATTGCTCCCTGGCCTTAATGCTTTATTCGGAATGGAATACCAGCGTTATGGTGAAGAGCACAAAGAAATCTACGAATCTGAAACTTCAGAACGTAGCTTTGAAGAAGAAACAAAACTATCAGGCTTTGGTAATGCACCTGTTAAAGGAGAAGGTTCTGCCATCTCTTATGACAATGCTCAAGAAGCTTGGACAGCTAGATACAACCACGAAACCATTGCTTTAGGTTTCTCACTAACAGAAGAAGCTGTTGAAGATAACCTCTACGACACTTTATCTGCTCGTTACACTAAAGCATTAGCACGTTCAATGGCTAACACTAAACAAGTGAAAGCTGCTAACGTTCTTAACAATGGTTGGAACTCAAGCTACGCAGGTGGTGATGGCAGAGCATTATTTGCAACAAACCACCCATTAGTAAACGGCGGTACTAACAGTAATACACAGTCAGTTGCGGCTGACTTAAACGAAACTTCATTAGAAAATGCAGTGATTCAAATCGCAGCTTGGACTGATGAAAGAGGCTTATTAATTGCTGCTAAACCACGCAAGCTAATTATCCCACCAGCATTACAGTTCGTTGCAACTCGTCTATTAGAAACAGAGCTACGTGTAGCTACTGCTGATAACGACATCAACGCACTTAAATCAAATGGTGCGATTCCTGAAGGTTATGCTATCAACCACTTCTTAACAGATACTGATGGCTACTTCTTAACAACCGATGTACCAAATGGTATGAAGCACTTTACTCGTGCACCATTAACTACATCAATGGACGGCGACTTCGACACAGGTAACGTACGTTACAAAGCTCGTGAGCGTTATTCATTTGGTTGGTCAGACCCCCTCGGTATGTGGGGCTCACAAGGTGCTTAGTTTCTCATAGTTCTAAGTACTTTTCCTCGGAAAAGCCCAGTTCCTCTCGCTGGGCTTTTTCACTTTTATTACCTCAAACTCATACATTTCATTAGATACTTAAATACTATTCTTTGTTACTATACGCCTATCAGCAATGCTGAAATTTAAATTTAAGGAGAAACATTATGTGGACTAAACCAGCTGCTACAGAAATGAGATTTGGCTTTGAAGTAACTATGTACGTTATGAACAAGTAATTATTATTGTATTAAATTAAGGGGCTGCGGCCCCTTTTTTGTTGTATAATTGCATGAAATAGCGTATGATTTTATTTATCTGGGAACATCCAGCTTATCAGACTGCCCCAGCAGACGCATACACGACGGATAAGCTTAACTTTGTATGGAGAAATCAAAATGTCAAGTACAACCTTTTCAGGTCCAGTCACATCCACAAATGGCTTTAATGGACCAGTCGTAGTAGATAATACAACTCTTAACACAGGCGCTGCAGTTACAACAACACTTACTCGTGCTCAATCAGGTACTCTTTTTACTGTTGATGGTACAGGTGATATTGTTGTTAATATGCCAGCTCTAAGCACAGATAACCCAGGTACAACCTATGAATTCTTTGTTACTACAGCAGTAGGTGCTGGTACAACAGTAACATTTGTATTACCAGGTTCAGCAGTATCTAATTTCTACGGTGCTTTATCTCTTATGGGTGGCACAGCTGCTAACCCAGCAAGTGACGTTGCAGGCGATACATTAACTTTAGTAAACTCAACAGCAGTTAATGCAAGAGTTAAATTAACATGTGTTACTGATGATGGTACTAACTCTACATGGAAAGCTGAAACACTTTCTACACCAATCGCAACTATTGCTTAATTAGGAGGCTAACATGGCACAACAAACCGATGTAAAAGCCGCCACGCAAACTGGGGCAACAGGTACTCCTGTAGGACATCGTGCCAGAGTGAAGAGTATTCATTATCGTTCAACTGGTACCGCAGGTACTATCGTTCTAAAAGACGGTGGTTCTGGTGGTGCAACTAAGTTAACAGTGAATACTCCAGCCGTGGTAAGTAGTAACGATGTATTTATTCCAGGTGAGGGAATATTGTTTGAAACTGATGTCTACTGCACATTAAGCAATGCAGATGCAGTCACAATATTCTACGGTTAATCATGGAAGAAGAGCCTGACAAGTCTTTGGAAAAAGAAAGTGAAAAATGCGAAGAAAAGCGTGAAGAACTAAAAAGACTGTGGGAAGCTCTAGGAGATTGCGTATAAATGGCAACGACTAAGAAAAAGGGAATGGGGATTAAAACTTCTGTAAAGTCGGGTAACTTTCGCCCGACTAAGCAGGGTGCAGGTATGACGAAGAAAGGTGTCGCAGCCTATCGTAAAGCCAATCCCGGTTCTAAATTACAAACTGCTGTTACAGGAAATCCAAAAAAAGGCTCTAAAGACGCTAAACGTCGTAAGTCGTTTTGTGCACGTTCTGCAGGTCAAATGCGAGATTTTCCAAAAGCAGCTAAAGACCCTAACTCAAGATTACGTCAAGCGCGTAGAAGGTGGAAATGTTAAAATGGAAGAAGTTAAAGAAACTGTAGCAGTGCATTCAGCCGAGATACAACATATGAAAAAAGATATAGACCACATTATGACGAAAGTCGATAAAATGGATAAATCCATTGATGAAATCAAAAGCACACTTGACGAGTTCAAAGGTGGTAAAAAAGTAGCTATGTGGCTGATTGGTGGTCTTGGTGCGGTAGTTGCTTTTTTCATAGGTCATTGGATGGATAAATAATATGTTTAAATTTTTAAAAGAACTCTTTGTAGGCAAACCAGAAGTAGCTGTTCAAACTGAAGAAGAACCTGTAAAACCTGTGCAAGGCAAAAAGTTTGATGCTAAGAAACACAGAGAATACATTAAAGCTTTAGAAAGAGAACGCGATGCCAGCAAAAAGTAAAAAGCAAGAAAAGTTTATGCAGGCGGTAGCACATAATAAAAAGTTTGCAAAGAAAGTAGGCGTACCACAAAAGGTAGGCAAAGAATTTACTAAAACTAAAAAGTATAGGAGAAAATAAATGAAAAAATATAGAGGTGGAGGTATGCCTTCAATGAAAGAACTTGAAGATACAGCTGCTGAAATAGGTAGACGTGATATGTCAGCAAGGAGAAAATTAAGAGAACCTATGGCTAGAGGGAGGGGCGGTGAAGATATAGGAGCAGGAAGAGCAGCTTTACGTGGAATAAGAGATACGGTGGCAAGTCCAGGAGAAGCTATGGCTAGAGCATCTAAAGAAGTTGCAAGGGGTATGCTGCGCACTGAGGACATGGCTCTGAAGAAATTAAAAGAAATGTATGGTGAAGATGGACTTATACAAATGTATAATAGAAACCCAAAAATGTTTTCAGACCAAATGAATAATATGAGTAATAAAATAAAGAAAGACCTAACCGGTATGAAAAAAGGTGGAGCAGTTAAAAAGGGTTATCATAAAATGCCTGATGGTAAGATTATGAAAAACTCTGCCCACAAGAAAACAGCGAAATGCACTCGCGGTGACGGTTGTGCTAAAAAAGGTAAAACTAAAGGAAGGATGGTTTAATTATGGGAACAAAAGAAGACCAAATCATGGATGCTAAAACAGAAAAAGCTGCCAAAGATGTTAAGAAAAGAGAAACAGAAGAAAATAAAGGTTTTAGAGAAAAGTTAATTGAAAAAATTACGCCTTCCTTTTTGAAAAAGCAAAAAGAAAAAAATAAAGCTTTGAAAGATGTAGAAAAAGGCATGAAATGTGGTGGGAAAGTTGATAAAATGAAAAAAGGCGGCAGTGTTAAAAAATGTAAACGTGATGGCATTGCTGTTCGTGGTAAAACTAGAGCTGGGAGATAATTATGGGATTTGGAAAAGCAGTAGAAAATGGGGTTCTTGCAAAAGTTATTGCTAAAGTAGCAGAGCAAGCACCTAATTCAACTTTAGGTAAAAATTATTTATTACAAAATTCTGTTGCTAAAAAGAAAGAAGATGAAAAAAAGAAAATGGCCTACGGTGGGAAAGTTCATAAAATGAAAAAAGGCGGCAGTGTTAAAAAATGTAAACGTGATGGCATTGCTGTTCGTGGTAAAACTAGAGCTGGGAGATAATTATGGCATCAACAAAAGAAATATTTGATAGGCTAAATAAACAAAAAGAAGGTAATTACGGCACTCGTAAATCCGGTGAAGATTTAAAAAATAAACCAGATTTTACTAAAACAAATGTTAAGTCTGATAAAAAAACAGAAACTAAAAAGACAGAAACTAAAAAGACAGAAACGAAAAAAGCCGAGACTAAATCTACAACTTCTTTTGGTAAAGCCTTTGCCGATGCAAGAAAAGCAGGAAAGAAAACATTTATGTGGAATGGTAAATCTTACCACACTCGACGTGCTGACGATAAACCTGCTACAAAACCTAGTAATCTAAGTACACCTAATAAATCAAATGCGCCTAATCCGTTCACAAAACAAAATAAGCCCGCGTTTGTAAGAGAACAAGAATTAAAGACTGAGACAAAATCAGCTCCTGTAGATAAGAAAGATTCGCCTAAACCTAAATCAATGTTAGATAAAGCAAAAGATGCAGTTGGTATGAATCGTTCTGCTACAGAAAAAGAACAGATGGGTCGTGATTTACAAAGGAATGCCCAGAAATCTATGGGTTTCAAACACGGCGGTAAAGTTCGGGGCGACGGTTGTGCTAAAAAAGGTAGAACTAAAGGACGCTTTGTATGATGGCATGTCGTGGCATGGGTAAAATTAAAAAGCCCGTTGCTCTTAAAAAAGGCGGCTCAGTTAAAGATGCTTGCTACAAAAAAGTAAAAGCTCAGTATAAGGTATTTCCTAGCGCTTATGCTTCAGGAGCTATTGCTAAGTGTAGAAAAAACAGAGGAAAATAATGGCAGTTCGCAAGACAGCTAAAGGCGCTGCACTTAAACGCTGGTTCAAAGAAGAATGGAAAGATGTAAGAACCGGCAAAGCCTGTGGTCGTAGTAAAGGAGAATCACGCGGTACTCCATATTGCAGACCTAGCAAACGTGTGTCAAGCAAGACTCCTAAAACATCAGGAGAGATGACCACCGCAGAAAAACGCTCGCGAATAGCGCAAAAGAAAAGCTTAGGGCAACCTGCAGGTAAACCTCGTAGAGTTGCGTCTCTTAAACGAAAAAAGAAATAGGAGATAATTATGGAATGGAATTGGGAACACTGGGCAGCGTTAGTTGTCTGGACATGGGTTTGGGAAAAATGGGTTTCTCATCACTGGCATGACGTATGGGCATGGATGACAAGCTGGTGGCACTAATTAAATAGTTTCAATGAACAAGAAAGATTTTATAACTTATTTAATTATTGTTTTTATTACAGCAGTGCTTTGGTATGCTGTAGAAACAAGAGCAAACGTTTTTTTAAAAAACGAACCTATATACATAACAGGTGATTCATGTGGTGGAAGAATGTATACAGACTGGCCCTGCATGAATCATGCTGGTTGTATAAAATTAGGATAATAATATGGCAACTTCAGGAACAACAACATTTAATCCAGATTTAAATGAACTCGTAGAAGAAGCATTTGAAAGATGTGGTGCTGAACTTAGAACTGGATATGACTTAAGAACTGCAAGACGCAGTTTAAATTTGCTTACAGCAGAGTGGGCAAACAGAGGCGTTAATCTTTGGACAATCGAAGAAGGCACAGTTAGTTTAGTCTCGGGTACTGCAACTTATAATCTACCTACTGACACCATTGATATTATTGAACAAGTTATTAGGACAGGTTCAGGTACTACTCAAAACGATATTAATATTAATCGAATCTCAGCTCCTACATGGGGATTAATTCCAAATAAAAATAGCACAGGCAAACCAATACAGGTGTGGGTAAACAGACAAGTAACTCAACCTACTATTAATGTATGGCCTGTACCTGATACAAACAATTACACGTTTGTGTATTGGAAACTAAAAAGATTAGATGATGCAGGTAACGGTGTTAATACGCAAGAAATACCGTTTAGGTTTTTACCATGTTTAGTTGCGGGGTTAGCATATTATTTAAGTTTAAAAATACCAAATGCAGGTGATAGAATACAATTTTTAAAACAAGAATATGAAGAAGCATGGTTACTTGCTTCTACTGAAGATAGAGAAAAAGCTGATTTAAGAATTGCACCTAGGTATCAGCATATATAGGGGTAAACATGGGTAGACGATATACCTCTGGCAAACACTCAATCGCAGATTGTGATAGATGTGGGTTTCAATATAAATTAAAAGAGTTAAAGTCTTTATATGTTAGAACGACAGATACTCACATAAAAGTTTGTAAGAATTGTTGGGAACCAGACCACCCACAAAATATGCAGGGTATGTATCCTGTTGATGACCCGCAAGCAGTACGAGACCCAAGACCTGATAATAGTTTAGGTGTTGCAGGAGCTGAAAGCAGTCGTGGCATACAGTGGGGTTGGGACCCAGTAGGACTTAATAACCCATTAAACCTAGAAGGTTTAGAAAATGATTTAGAAGGACAGGGACAGGTAGGAACTGTTACAGTAACAACCACTTAGGAGTATAATATGAACAAAGATAGAAAATGTTGTAAACCGAGCTACAAGCAGCCTCAACCAGGACCAGCAGTTAATTCAAATGGCTATCCTGAAAAAGATGTCAAAACATCTGGTGTTAAAATCAGAGGTACAGGCGCTGCTACAAAAGGTACAATGGCTCGTGGCCCTATGGCATAAGGATAAACAATGGCAAGTTTAAATTACACGCAGTTAGTAGCTGAAGTACAAAGCTATACTGAAAATCAGTTTAGTACAGATGATATTAATACGTTTATTAAACAAGCGGAAGAGCGTATTTACAATACTGTTCAATTGCCTGATTTACGTAAAAACTATGTAGGTACAACAACGATAGGTAATAAGTATTTGACGCCTCCATCTGATTGGCTTGCAACTTATAGTTTGGCTGTGGTTAATGCTAGCAATGAATATACCTATCTTTTAAATAAAGATGTTAACTTTATAAGAGAGTCGTTTCCTGATACAGACGCGGCTTTTTATGGACAACCACAATATTATGCAATATTTGATGATAACTCATTTATTCTTGGACCTACTCCGGATGCCAATTATACTGTTGAGCTACATTATTTTTATTATCCTACTTCTATTGTTACTGCTAGTACTACTTGGCTTGGGAATAATTTCAGTAGCGCTTTATTATATGGAACGTTGCTTGAGGCAGCTGCATACATGAAAGAAGATGCTGATGTATTACAAAACTATACGCAAAGATATACAGAAGCCTTATCAATGCTTAAACAATTAGGCGATGGTAAAAATAGACGTGATGCTTACCGAAGTGGTCAAGCACGCTATGATGTTCAATAAGGAAAACTATGGATTTAGGTAATATAAATTTTGATGTACATACAACGCAAGGACGAGGACACACTCCAGAAGAACTTGCTAATTTTGCACTTGATAAAATTATGTATGTTAGCAAGGATGCAAGCCCTTTAATCAAGGACCAAGCAGAAGCTTTTAAGGAACACATTAGAGCCGTTCTAGTGAAGTACTTAAAACAAGCGGTAACATCTGACCGCACAACTTTAGCGAATAGACTGCGTGAAGCAGGACATTCTGATTTAATTAAAATTTTGGAGATTTAAAATGGCAATATCTCAAGCAATGTGTACGTCGTTTAAAGTTGAATTGCTAAGTGGCGGTCACAACTTTAATACAACAAACGTAGCACGCTCTAGTAATACAGCAGATACTTTTAAGATAGCATTGTATACATCATCAGCAACACTTGATGCTACAACCTCTGCATATTCAGTAACTAACGAAGCATCAGGTACAGGATATTCAGCAGGTGGTAATACATTGACTATTGCTCAAGTACCAACTTCTACCTCAACGACTGCATGGTTAGATTTTGGTGATAGCACTTGGTCATCATCTACAATTACTGCAAACGGAGCTTTAATCTATAACAGTACAAATAGTAATACTGCAGTAGCTGTGTTAGCGTTTGGTGGAGACAAGACATCTACTAATGGGGATTTTACAATCATTTTCCCAACAGCAGATTCTTCTAATGCTATTATTAGAATAGCCTAGTTTTAGGAGGCTATTATGGCTCTTGTTCTAAAAGACAGAGTAAAAGAGACAACGACGACTACTGGAACCGGCACTGTCACACTTGCTGGCGCCGTTGCGGACTATCAAGCTTTCTCCGCGATAGGAGATGGTAATACTACTTATTACACTATTTCTTTAACAGGAAGTGATGAATGGGAAGTAGGACTTGGTACTTATACCGCTTCAGGCACTACGCTATCTCGTGATACAGTTCTTGCGTCATCTAATTCAGGTAGTTTAGTTGATTTTTCCGCAGGCACTAAAGATGTGTACTGCGTATACCCTGCTGGGAAATCAGTTTATACAGATGCAAATGGGGATGTGACTGTATCAGGGTTTGTAAATGGAACAGAGCTAGAAGCATCAAATGGTATTATAGTTAATAATACAACGATTACAGCAAATTATACGTTCCCCTCAGGATATAGTGGAATGAGTGTGGGCCCCGTAACAATAAATACAGGGGTTACTGTTACAGTACCGTCAGGACAAAAATGGGTAGTACTGTAAATGTTTTCCGATATACCCTTTTCTAGTGCGCCGTTTTCCTCACTAGGAGGAGTATCGGTAGATGTAGCAGTAACCGCAGTTGTAGGTACTACAGCGCTAGGAAGTGAAACAGTAACAGCTAATGCTAATATCAATGTTACTGGACTTGTAGGAACTACTGTTTTAGGTAATGAAACAGTCACTGCAGGTGCTAATGTAAGTGTTACAGGAGAAGAAGCGACTACCACATTAGGTAGCATTACTCTAAACACTAACAACAATATAAGCGTTACAGCCGTTGTAGGAACAACCGCACTGGGCGATGAAACAGTTGCAGCTGGCGCTAATGTAGAAGTTACAGCCGTTGTAGGAACAACGCAACTAGGTAGTGAGTCTGTTACAGCAGATGCTAATGTAAGTGTTACAGCTGTTGTAGGTACAATGCAGTTAGGTAGTGAGACTGTAACCGCAGACGCAAATACAAGTGTTACAGGTAATGAAGGCACGACTGTACTAGGTGGTATAGCAGTATCAACAGACCATAATATAGCTGTTGTAGGTTTAGAAGCTGTTATGGCACTTGGCGAAGAAACTGTCGGTGCTGATGCAAATGTAAGTGTTACAGGGTTAGTAGGCACAACTGCACTAGGAACCGCAACTACAACCGCAGATGCTAATGTAAGTGTTACCGCTGTTGTAGGTACAGCTACACTAGGTGATGAGACTGTAACTGCTGATTGTATTATAAACATACTAGGCGTTAGAGGTGTTACAGCATTAGGTAATGAGTCTGTCACAGCTGATGCTGGTGTTGTTATTACAGGGGTTGGTGCAACCTTTACTTTAGGTACGCTAACCTTTAGAACAGATGGTGGTGCAGAAGTTGTAGGTGTAAGTGCCACAGGTGCCGTAGGTAATATAACAGCATGGAGTAGTATAGATACAGGACAAACTCCAAACTGGACACCAATTAATGATGGACAAAGTAATACTTGGACACAAGTGGATACAACACAAAACCCTAATTGGGAAAGGATAGCAGCATGATAGTAGAAGCAAAAACTTTAAAAGACGGAACGGTTGTTAATAAATATGAAACACACTTAGAGTGTGATAACTGTGGCATGAATGTTGATGCTGAAGAGTATGCATCAGGTACATGTTCTGATTGTGGTGAGCCTTGGAATGAGAAAAGACATATGATTATTCATGTGACAAGTATTCCAATGAGCGGACAATCGAGTTAAAATAATGATAATTAAGGATTAAACTATGCCTAGTACCTATTCAAATTTAAAAATAGAACTTATTGCTACTGGTGAACAGTCGGGTACATGGGGCGCTACGACCAATGTAAACCTAGGTACAGCGATTGAAGAAGCTATTACTGGCACTGCCAATGTTGCGTTTACTGGCGTTGATGAGACGTTAACACTGACTAATACCAATGCTTCTCAAACAGCTCGTAATTTACGACTTAATCTTACCGGTACATCAGGTGGTGCTCGTAACTTAATTGTACCTGCTATTGAGAAGTTTTACATTGTTAATAACGGATTAGCTGACGCAGTCACTATTAAGAACTCATCAGGTACAGGTGTTGCTGTTGCTTCAGGTAAAACATCATTAGTCTTTAATGATGGCACAAACGTTGTTGAGGTTGTCTCTTATCTTAACTCTTTGACAACTCCTAGTGCAACTATTACCGGCGGTGCAATTTCTGGTGCGACAGGTAGCTTTACAACATTAGCAGCAAGCTCAACGGTATCAGGCGCAGGTTTTACAGCTTACTTTGCTTCACCTCCTCCGATTGGTAGTGCAACACCCTCAACAGGTGCATTTACAACACTAACAACGACAGGTAATGTAACTCTAGGTGATGGCGCAAGTGACGCGGTAACTATTAATGCAGCCACTGCAACTATACCGAATAATCTAAACTTTAGTGGTACAGGTAGTATTGCTGTTCCAAATGGTACAACTGGTCAAAGACCGGGTTCTCCAGCCGCCGGTATGATTCGTTATAACTCAACTTCAGGTACGTTTGAAGGTTATACATCATCATGGGGTTCTATTGGTGGAGGTGCTACAGGCGGTGGCGGTGACCAAGTATTTATTGAAAACGAACTAACAGTAACTACAGATTACACTTTGAGTACTAACAAAAATGCATTATCAACTGGCCCTATAACAATCGATTCGGGCGTTACTGTAACAATTCCTAGTGGCCAACGCTGGGTTATTTTATAAGGATATATTATGGCAACTATAATTAACGCAGATACAAGTGACGGGTTAAAGCTCACTTCTGACACCTCGGGAGAGATTCAGTTCCAGAGTGCAGGGGTAGTCAAAGCTCAAGTCACATCTGGTGGTCTACAAGATGCAAGTGGTGTTGCTATTACTGCTCAATCAGGTAAGAACCTTATCATCAATGGTGATATGAGGATAGACCAAAGAAATGCTGGAGCAAGTATTACACCAACAAATGCACAATATCATATTGACAGATGGAGAGCATATCTTTCACAAGCGTCAAAATACACAGTTCAACAATCTACTACTGCTCCTTCTGATTTTAATTATA
>Ga0222714_10003403_pt1 | contig 16228 bp, 19 predicted proteins | sample C33_3DmetaG_FD_165048 | JGI IMG/M metagenome (GOLD analysis project Ga0222714, IMG submission 165048) | Estuarine water microbial communities from San Francisco Bay, California, United States - C33_3D | ecosystem: Environmental > Aquatic > Marine > Unclassified | place: USA: California...
TACTCGTCAAAACGCAAAGGTTGTGGTTGATCGCTTCTTAGGTCAGCTGATAACACAGCGTGGTTTGTTCGACTTCCTAACAGTGTGTGATACAACAAATAACACACCAGCAAGAATCGATCGTAACGAATTGCACATTGACATTGCTATCCAGCCAGTCAAGGCAGTTGAGTTCATCTACATTCCAATTCGTATCCAAAATACGTTGGGCTCATCACAGTAAGATTTATTCTTTGCTGTACGGAAAAAGGGGCAGTGATGCCCCTTTTTTTGTCAAATTAAAACAAGAGTTAATGTTTTTTCCGTTTATATGATAAATATTTACATAGAAAGAACTAACCGTTCGTAGGAGAACAAGATGGCAAATATTAATACAACAGAAACCAGAAGTAAATTTGGTGTTCCTGTTACCGGTAACACAGGCTCAGGTATCTTAATGCCTAAGCTAAAGTATCGTTTCCGTGTTAGCTTTCTTGGTGGGTTTGCAGGCGAACCTGAATCAAGAGTACTAACTCAAAACGTACAAAACGTTAGCCGTCCAAAGATTACATATGAAGAAGTAACTATTGACAGTTACAACTCGAGAATGTATCTACAGGGCAAGCACAGCTGGGAACAGATTTCAGTTGTTGTGCGTGATGATATCACCAACAGCGTAACTAAACTTGTTGGCGGACAGATTCAGCGTCAGCTAAATCACTTCCAACAGTCAACACCAGCAGCAGGTTCAGACTATAAGTTTGATATGCAGATTGAAATCCTAGACGGTGTCAATGCTGGCGCAAGCGAAGTTTGGTTCTTAGAAGGCTGCTTCTTCACTAACGTCGACTACAGCGACAGTGATTACAGCACCAACGAACCGGTGACAGTTACTATGCAGGTACGTTACGATAACGCTACACATTATCAAGGCGATAATGATGTTAACGGTAGAACAACATCTGGTAATCCGTTCCCACAAGATACACCTGAAATTAACACTACTACAACTGTATAATTTGGGTAAAAATAGTGTAGCCGTTTTCGGCTACACTATTATTCTTTAGCGGAGTCGAATGCATGAGCATTGTTGGAAAAATTTTAGACATTTTCGGTCCAGGCGGCGGCAACGGCTTTTATACACGAGACTTCCGCAACGCATACGGGTTCCGACCAGATCAAAATCCACCGCGTCAAAAATTCCAAGGATATGTAAGTTTTGTTGTTAACCGTGAATTATACGGTGACAGTTTCTACGGCACCGACATTAATTCTGAATTTAGACTTAGGTTGGGTAGCCTAGTCAGAAGTGCCACTCTGCCCGAAGTAGAATTTAAGACAGAAACTAAGAACTCTTATAATAGAAAACGTATCATTAACACGGGCGTCGAATATCAACCGGTCGATATTAAGGTATTTGACACAATTAATAATGAATGGTTAATAATGTTTATGAAATATTTTAGCTATCATTATATGAATCCTAGAAACAAACAGTATAACGAACGTGATGTCGGCGCCGACCCTAGATTCAGCCGCAGTAGTGATCTTAATGAAGGATCAGAATTTGGTTTAAACGGCAGCGACTTATGGGATAGTAATTCGTATGGTTATAACATAAACGAATTAGCTAATTTCTTTGAACGCATTGATTATGTACTTTATCATGGTAATACAGGCATACAATATAGTTTAATTAATCCTGTGATGACACGTTTTAAAACTGGAGAACTTGATTATTCTAGTTCGGACGTTATGGAATTTGACATGACTTTTGAATACGAGTCGTTTACTATATACGAACAAGTTAATTTTGGATTAAGCGAGTTTGATATATCTAGGCTTGAAAATGCTAGAGGTTTTAAGGGTCCTGCATTTGTGCCATTTAATAAGCCCGTACTATTGCAAGAACGCACAGTAAAGACGCTAAGTGGTACGGATATTTTTCCAGAATACACTAGAACGGATCAGCCAGGCCCAACGCGGCCAGCTGACACTGCAACGGGCAATGTCGCGACAGCCACCGGAACCCCGCCAACTAGCACAAATGCCGGTGCTGTTGCTGCTGCCCCTGCTGCTGGCGGCACTACAGGAGATACGGTTGTGTCTGGTACCAGACCTAATCCTTTACCTTCAGTCTATGGTGATCGAGCAAACTTTGCTACTTCTACTGGAAAAGAAAAGTCATTTATTGGTGGTCTATTAGGGGACATTGCTGATAATGCACTTTCCGCGGCCATACACGGTGGCAGTATTAAAGATGCAGTAATTAACACCGCAGTAGGCGGCGCTATACAAGGAATAACTAATGTTGTAGCTCCAACCCGCCCAGCAAAAACTCAGCCAAACACTGCACAAGAGACAGGTTCCGGGAGCACCGCAGAATCACAGTATGTCCCACCTTCAGATGATGGATAATAAGATATGACATCAAAAAATTCAACCAGTTTATATGATACATTCGGCAACGAAGTAAAATACCAACAGTTTCAAGGTACACTAGTAGCATATTTAGAAAATGCTACAGTAAAATTTCCATTACCTGAAGCAAGTACAGATATTTTATCAAAACTTTTTACTAATAAAGACGACCCTATTAATCCTACTTTATTAGAACAAGTACAACAGCGGTTAATAAAATCTGGCTTCAAAGAAGCAAATGCTCGAGCTATGGCAGATGTGTTAATACGAGTAGCCACAGTTGAACGTGTAAATGTTATGGATTATTTTGAGGTAAACGATAATTCATTAAAATTAACTGTGGATACGTATGAAGCAATTAACGCAATGCGTCCAGTGGGCAATAGAATTAATTTAGTTAGACCATTAAATAATTCAGCTACAAAATTTAGACAGTTAATTCAACCGTAATGAGTAGATTTGCACAAGCAGCTTATGCAGTACAACGCCCTGAAAAATATGTAGGGCAAAATATTCCTTACTACCGCAGTAGTTGGGAATTAGCATTTATGCGTATGTGCGACCAGCATCCACATATATTGAAGTGGGCTAGTGAAAGTGTCAAGATACCTTATATGAATCCGCTCACTAACAAGTGGTCAAATTATGTTCCTGACTTTATGATACAGTATATGGACAGTAGTGGCACTACACATGTTGAACTCGTAGAAATTAAACCTAAAAATCAGACTACACTAGAAAGCGCAAAGACTGCGAAGAATCGTGCAGCCACAGTGGTTAACTCTGCTAAATGGACCGCAGCACAAGAGTGGTGCCAGCGTAAAGGAATACGATTCCGTGTACTAAATGAAGATCAGATATTTCAAACAAATAAAAAGCGAACACCTAAAAGCAGAGTAGTTAAAAAGAAAAATTAATAAGTAGTAATATGGAACAGCGACGATATCGTACACAATATGTACTACCAGACTCAGGTGAAGCATGGAACAGCGATATAGGTACTAGAGCAGACAATACTGCACCAGAAACATTATTATCACCAGATGATCCGTACTACGAGTTAGCTATGGGTAAAGTTAAAGAAGCAAACAATGACTAAGAAACTTGAAGAAGAATTTGGCTTACCACCGCTCGAAGAAGTACTATCTGGCGCTCAACAAGAAGCCAATGATGAAGCATTTAGTGCAGTAGCTACTATTGACGAAGTACAAGAAGCAATTAGCATTAGCGAAAAAATTGATAACGCACTAGCAGAAGTTCGAGGCATGGAAGTACATGATAGCGAAATGGATGCAATTGCTGTAGAAGCTATGCAAAGTTATCAGCAACTTATGAGCCTTGGTATGAACATGACTGATATGGCAGCAGGTCAAGTTTTTAACAATGCTGCTAATATGTTAAAGATTGCATTAGAAGCAAAAGACAGCAAAGTTAGTCGTAAGTTAAAGCAGGTTGATCTTATGCTTAAAAAAGCCCGTGTTGACCAAACTGCTAAAAAGATAGGTGATGGTGAAGCAGAAGAAATAAGTTCGAGTACGTTTGACCGTAATGAATTGTTAAAAATGTTAGGTAAGAGTGATAAATAACTACATAGCCTAATAGGCTTAAAAATAAATTAGGAGAATAAAATGGCTCAGACAAAAGGTGGTGCTAAAGGTGTTGCAGAATTTGCAACAGGCACATTAATTGCTAAAAACAATCTAAAACTAATCATGGTTGACACAGGTGCAAATCTTCAAACTGAAGATGATGCCCCAAGTGAAGCAGTAGAGCGTGCTCTACAAATCATTCAGCCACTAGTATATTTGATTCCATCAAACACAAGTGGTCAGATCCACTGCATCGTTGATGGTTCACAGTTTGACGAAGTATCATTGGAAACACAGCTACAGGCTGTTGGTACAGACACTGTTAACGGTTACGACTTCTCAGGCGCCGCTGTAACAGTTGGTACAAGTTTCGTAGTATCTTAATACTGTAAAACATTAAATGTTTTTGAAAGGGGTCTTTTACAGGCCCCTTTCTTTTTGACTAAGATGATAAATAGTTGTAACAGGAGATTTAACCCATGCAACTACGAGATTTTATTACTGAAAGTTTCAAGAAAGAATACTCATTTAGAGTAAAGATTGCTGCTGACTGTAAGCCAGAGCATTTGGACATTATTGAGAATTGCCTAGCAAAATACAATGTTGTTAGTGTAGCATCTTTCAAACGCAGTCCGATTCAAGAAAATCCGATGGAATTTGTTCGTGCTAAAGGTGTTAAGCTAATCAGCGAAGTATGCAGCACTGACGTAGTATTAAAATATCCCGTGCATGAAAGAATTTTAGAAGTATGGCTAGCAGTACACTTAGGTTTAGATCACGATAGAGTACTTTGCTATAATGTTAAAGATCCGCGCAGACTGGAAGCAGATAATGCAGCAGAACGCACAGAATATAATGTAGATCGCACTGTAACAGAAGACGACAGTGTACTAGGCAAAGAAGACCAAACTCATTACGAAATGCAAAATGAAGGCGTAGCTGATATTGCTTATTTTGGCGAAGAATATAACAAAAAGTTTTTAGACACCTTAGCAAAAATCAAAGCCGAAAAAGGCGCAGACTATTTTAAAAATTATCCAACCAAAGATGAAATTATGGGCGATAACTTAAAGCCAATGTGGGATACATTACACGGTCAAGCAAATATGGGTAGGGGTGTAGAAAACAAAGAAGTTGACGTAATCAGCCAGAGCGCAAGAAGGAACTAAAAATGAAACTGTCTAATATTTTTGAACAAGACCCCTCTCAAGCAGCAGCTATGGGTGCTAATGCTCTTAAAAAAACTATGGGTGCTAATACCAGCGGTGCTATGATTTCAAAAGCATTAGGCAAATTAGATCAAGGTGGCGCAATAAGCGGACCACTTGCAAAAGCACTTAGTCCGTATGCAGATGCACTTGAAAAGATTTTAAGTAACCCGATGTATCGAAATAAATTCATGCAGATGATGAAACAGATTCAGACGGCTGACAGCAAAGCTCAAGCACAACCTGCTCCAGCAGTACAAGAAGATTGGGGTTCTAGTGATAGTTATCCTATGGTTAAGGCCATCGATGCTGCAATTGCTGACCGCGGCCTAAGCCCAGAAGTCATCGAACAAGAAGCTATGAACCAGGCAGAGATGTATTATGATCAGATGGGTTATGATAGCCCGGAGGATGCACTTGATTCAGTTATACATGCCTGGAAATATAAATCAAAAACCGGCCGCGCAATGATGCAAATGTTTGCTACTGATGAGAGTGTGCAAGAAGATGAGCAGATCGATGAAGTAAACGCTAACCAAATTAAAAAAGATTTGGATTCTGGTATGTCACATGATGCAGTTATTGGCAAACATGCAAACAAGCTCACTACTAATACGGATGCAATTCGTAAAGTTATTAAGCAGCATGTTTGGGACAAACGAATGAAAAAAGAAGAAGATGAGCAGATCGACGAACTTTCAAAGGGCACACTTGGTTCTTATGTTAAGAAAGCATCGGGCGCTGAACGTCCAAAGAATGTTATGGATCCAAAGAATGTTCCTCTGACAAAAATCGCCTCATATCAAGGTGATAGCGAAACAGGATACTTCGGTAAAAGATTCAACCAACACACTTACGATAAGGCAGAACGTCTTCGTAAGAACCGCGAGACAGGTATCAACCGAGCAGTTGACAAACTTACTAAAGAAGAAGTCGAGCAAATGACAAGACTTCGTGAGCTTTCGGGCTTACCTGCTACCGAAGGTATGGTAGATATTGAATACGGCGTTGACCCAAAGTTACAAAAACTAGTTGACATTGGTCACTTGCTACGCAAGACTCTAGACGTCGGCAGCGGCGTAAAATGGGATGACGCGGATTTTAACAAAGCAGCTAATCTAGCAGATGCACTTATTTCACTTGGTGCAACTTTTGGTCCAAAGAATCTCAAGGATGCACTAAAGTTAGCAGATATGGACATTACTCAAGCGCAAGAACTTATTGCTAAAGCTTCACAGCGAGCGCCAGTTGAAGAAGCAGAACAGCTTGATGAAATCTTACCAATGCTGGGTGCTATGGCAGGCCGCGCAGCATTTGCTGGCGCAGGCGCAGTAACACGTGGTGTTGCTGGCGCAGTCGGACATGCAGTCGGTAGCGCAGCACAAAGCGCATTAGATGATAGCGACGAAGACCCAACTGATGATGCTAGCAACGGCGATGAAGTAGATACAGTGAGCATGGATGTTCCTTTGTTACTACGTGTCTTAGAATTTGCTAGAGAAGAAGTCGAAGATGATATGGTTTTACATGATGTAGTAGAGCGGCTAATTGCAATGTCAAAAGACGGTCCATTAAGCATGGATGATTATGAAAGCATCGTTGGCGATGTTGAAGCACTTCCTGCACCAGAAGAATTTGAAGAAGCAGAGAACAAACAGTATATCGAAATCACTCACCAGTCTGGTAATAGAAAAAGAGTTCCTGTTCATCCGCTGAATGCTAAGAGAGCATTAGCTCGCTATCGTGACGATCCGACAACTAAGTCTGCACGCATTGTTTCTGAAGAACAACCTATGGATGAGGGCTACTATGCTCCAGGTCCAGAAATAATGCCAGGCGCATCAGGTCCACAAGACACAACTACTGTTAGTTTTAATCAAAGCAAGCAGATAGGCGATGCAACTTTAAACATTAATGCAACGGCTAAAGATATGGATGAATTGCATCGTATTCTTAAGTTAGCAGGCGTTGAATACGATACCGATGGTGATGAGCAAGAGCCTGATATGCAAGTTGTTGATGCAGAAGCACCAGCTGAAGAACCATGTGGTTGTGAAGATGAAATGCCAGCAGACGTAAAATATAGCACAGACAAACAGACATTAATCAATGTTTTACGTGACAAGTTACAAAAAAGATTGGCATAAGTAACTGAACTAAAGTAGTTCAAAAGCCCGCTCCGGCGGGCTTTTTTTTGGATAAATACAAGTATGGCTAAAGGTACAGTAGAGAGCAGTCTCACTAAAACAGCATATGCTAAGGTAGCATATAGTAATGATACACTAAAAGAATTTAGAGCTTGTTGTCACCCGGACACAGGTCCTAGATATTTTATGGAAAAGTATATGATGATTCAGCATCCTACTAAGGGTGCAATTAAGTTTATTCCTTTTGATTATCAGATTGATCTGATTAAAAATTATAACGAACATCGCTACAGCATTAACATGCTAGGACGCCAGATGGGTAAAACCACAGTTGCCGCCGGGTACCTATTATGGTATGCAATGTTTGTGCCAGATAGCACTATTCTTGTTGCAGCACACAAGCAAACTGGTGCCAGTGAAATTATGCAACGTATTCGTTACGCATACGAAAATACACCAGATCATATTCGAGCAGGTGTAACTGAATACAACAAAGGTAGTATCACTTTTGATAACGGATCACGTATTGTGAGTACCACAACTACAGAAAACACTGGTCGTGGTATGAGTATTTCTCTAATCTACTTGGACGAGTTTGCCTTCGTGCGTAATACTATTGCTAAAGAGTTTTGGGCCGCGCTATCTCCTACGCTAAGTACAGGCGGTAAATGTATTGTTACCAGCACACCGAGTAGTGATGAAGATACATTTGCTGAAATTTGGAAAGCAGCAAATAAGACATATGACGAATTCGGCAACGAAACAGCAGTAGGTGTCAACGGCTTTAAAGCTATGTTTGCTAAATGGGATCAGCATCCTGACCGCGATCAAAAGTGGGCCGACGCAGAACGTAGCCGTATTGGCGATGAACGTTTCCGTCGTGAACACGAGTGTGAATTTATTATCTATGACGAAACATTAATTAATGCTGTTAAGCTATTAGACTTAGACGGAGTTGAGCCGATATCTCGTATGGGGCAAGTACGCTGGTATAAGCATATAAGTCCTGCTAATATGTATGTGGTTGCATTAGATCCTAGCGCAGGCACAGGCGGCGACAACGCCGGTATTCAGGTTATTGAACTTCCTTCTATGATACAGGTAGCAGAATGGTGTAACAATAAAACCCCTATTGAGGGTCAGATGCGTACAATGATGGACATCATGCAGTACATTAAGGAACGCGGCGCACATCAAATTTATTGGTCTGTAGAAAATAACAGTATTGGTGAAGCAGCACTAGTTGTGATTCGCGATACAGGTGAAGAAAATTTCCCGGGCGACTTCTTACACGAGCCTAAGCGTATTCAAGGTTATAAAGGTCGTAAAGGCTTCCACACTAACCACAAGAGCAAAGTTGAAGCAGCTATTGCACTAAAGCGTTTAATTGAAAAAGATAAAATTACTATTAACAGTAAGATGCTGATCAGTGAGCTTAAGAACTTTGTGGCCCGCGGAAACAGTTACAGTGCTAAACCCGGACAAACTGATGACTTGGTTATGAGTTTGCTAATTGCTGTACGTATGATATCTTATATCAGTACATTTGAAGATGAAGTGTTTAGCGCAGTTAATAACAGTTTGAGTACTGATGAATTCTTCCAAGAGGATGAATACGATTCGCCAATGCCGGTGCTCTAGCAGCACTGCTTAATAAGATAGCTGAATTGATAAATAGTATTAGGAGATAATACTATGGCAGTTAACACGCAAAAACTTGCAGAAAAGATCTTTAACCTATTAAAGGGTTATGGGTATGCTGTAAAATCATATGATGCAGAGGGTAAGTTAGTGGTGAATCCGCAAGAAGCAACACGCTTTTTAGTTGATGATCCTAACGTTCTTGTGCGGTTAGATTTAAACAACATGCAAGTTAGTTTAGCCACTAGTGAAGATTTAAGCAACGATCCTTTACGAACACAGTTAAAGAAAATTGTGTATAATACTAGCCCTGAGCTTACATTTGATTATAAAGTGTTTGGTAAGAAGCTAAAAGCTAAAGGTGAAGCGATTAACATAATTAAAAATTCGGAGAAAGATATGGCGGATGTAATGGAAGGCTTTGGCACTATGACAGGTAGCACAAAGACCAGCTACCAACCACTCGATAATATTAAAATCGTAGTCAAACATAGAAAGCCTGTGAACGAAGAGTCACGTGGTGCTCGCAGCAGAAACATTCACAGTATCTACATTCAGCGCGGCGAAGAAAAGTTTAAAATGGCTGAAAACAGTTTAAAAGCAGCTCGTGCAATGGCTCGTCATATTCACAACGGCGGCGAAATGTTTGACCGTACTGGGCAAGCTATTACTGAAATGGCAAAAGAATATCGCCAACTAGGTGATTTTGTTCGTTATGTTCGCGGCGCAAATTTAGTAAACGAAGCCAATGAGAAGTATGTTAACATGGCTGTTGAGAACGTTGACTCCATTAGAAACATGTTTGAAAAACTAGCTGGCGTTAAAACTTATGCTACCGCAGTTGAAAGTCTTGAAGATCGCTACAGTGTGGAAATTCTTGAAGATAGTGTAGACTTAGAAGCACAATTTGTTGAAACACATTTTGATGATCGTGTCGCAAATGCAATGGACAGCATCAAACGAGCCATGGCAAGACAGCAATCCTTTGAAGGCACTATTGTACATGCGATTGCAACTGAAACATTTGAAAACTTAAAAAACATGCTCAACGAAGATGACGCAGTCGACTTCGTAACACCACATGCAAAACTTGGGCACCAAGTAGCTCAAATGGGGTATGCTGCACAGAATCCAGTTCTTGGTACCTACCTACAAAACATCAGCAAAAAACTAACATCAGGTGGTTCACTTAATAAATTTGAGTACACCACTGTTAAGAGTTGCTTACTGTGTGCAACTGAAGCAAAAATCAAAACACCTGCAAGTGTTTCGGAATCGGAACAGTACGAAAAGTTCTTAGACCAGTTTACAGTTGAAACAAATCTTTAATCAGAAAAAATAAGTAAACTATAGAGCCCCGTATAAGTAACATTATACGGGGCTTTTTGTTCTGTATGATAAATAAAATTGTTAGAAAAAAGTTCTTGACTTTTTCCTATCTAGGCACTATACTTAAAAAAGTTCTTATATAAAGAACAAACATGGCACATATGGCAAAGGAGAAATATTATGGCCTCATTAGCAGACATCCGCGCAAAGCTCGCGGCAATGGAATCAAAACCAGGTTCCAATTCCCAAACACAAAGCGATAACGCAATTTATCCATTCTGGAACATTGACGAAGGCGCTTCAGCAACATTTCGTTTCCTCCCGGACGGTGATTCAAAGAATGATTTCTTTTGGGTCGAGCGTCAGATGATTCGTTTAACCTTCCCTGGTGTAAAGGGAGGCGAAAACAAGCCTGTCACTATCCAGGTACCATGCGGTGAAATGTATGGCGACAACTGCCCTATCCTTACTGAAGTCCGTCCTTGGTTTAAGGATCCTTCACTTGAAGATATGGGTCGCAAGTATTGGAAGAAGAAGTCATATATCTTCCAGGGCTTTGTAACAGAGAACCCACTTAATGAAGACTCGCCCAGCAATCCGATTCGTCGATTCGTAATTGGTCCGCAGATCTTTAACATCATTAAGAGTGCGCTGATGGATCCAGATATGGAAAATATTCCAACTGACTATCTCAACGGTACTGACTTCCGTCTTTCAAAATCCACTAAGGGTCAGTATGCAGATTACAGCACCAGTAAGTGGGCTCGTAAGGAACGTAGCTTAGAAGAAACAGAACTTGCTGCAATTGATACGCATGGGTTGTTTAATCTTAATGACTTCCTACCAGCTCGTCCAACTGCTGAGCATTACACTGCTATTGCAGAAATGTTTGAAGCAAGTGTGAATGGTGACTTGTACGATCCTGCTCGTTGGGCTAACTTCTATAAGCCATATGGCGTAGAAGTACCATCCAGCGCAGCAAGTCCTGCACTTCAAAAGGCTTCCGCTCCAGCAGCAGCACCTAAGGCTGCTCCAGTTGCAGAAGCAGAAGATGATGTTGCTCCGTTTGATACAAACGAACCAGCAGCCAGTGCAACACCAGAGCCGCAGCCAGGTCCTGCACTCACAGCAGAAAGCGGTACAGCAAAAAAGTCAGCAGATGACATTCTTGCAATGATTCGTGCTCGTAACAACGGTTAAGGAGCAGACCCATGCAAAAACCATTTGACTTGACTAAGTTTCGTACTGGTCTTACTAAAAGCATCAGCGGTATCAGCGCCGGGTTTCACGACCCGCGCGACTGGATCAGCACTGGTAACTACACACTAAACTATCTTATCAGCGGAGACTTTAACAAGGGTATTCCGTTGGGTAAGGTTAGTGTGTTTGCAGGTGAATCAGGTTCGGGTAAGAGTTTTATCTGTTCCGGTAATATTGTGCGACATGCACAGCAATCAGGATGCCAAGTAGTTCTTTTTGACTCTGAGAACGCACTCGACGAAGAATGGCTTAAAGCGTTAGACGTTGACACTAGTCCAGACAAACTACTTCGTATCAGTGTTAGTATGATCGATGACGTAGCTAAGGCTATTTCTGACTTTATGAAAGATTACAAGTCTAATTACGGCGGTCTTGCATACGAAGAAATGCCCAAGTTATTGTTTGTTATTGACTCCTTGGGTATGTTGCTTACTCCAACTGACGTTGATCAGTTTCAGAAGGGTGACATGAAAGGCGATATGGGACGTAAGCCAAAGGCACTTACTGCACTTGTGCGTAATACTGTCAACATGCTTGCCCCATATCCAATCGGTCTTGTTGCAACCAATCACACATATGCTTCGCAGGATATGTTTGATCCGGACGACAAGATCTCCGGCGGCCAAGGCTTCGTATATGCATCAAGTATTGTTGTTGCTATGCGTAAGCTCAAGCTCAAGGAAGATGACGACGGAAACAAGATTTCTGAAGTACGCGGTATTCGTAGTGCATGTAAGGTAGTTAAGTCACGTTACAGCAAGCCGTTTGAAAGCGTACAAATCAAGATTCCGTATGAGTCGGGTATGAATCCATACAGTGGTGCGCTTGATCTCTTTGAGGCCAAGGGCATTCTTGTTAAGGAAGGCAATAGACTCGCATACACTTCTCCGGTAACCGGTGAGATTATCAAAGAGTTCAGAAAAGGCTGGACTTCTGAAAAGCTTCAGGTAATTATAGACGAGTGGGGTCAAAATCCAAACGTTGATACTGTTGAAGTAGTTGATGCAGACCCTGCTGATTTTGAACCAACCTTGGAGGAATATGCAGATGAGTCCTGAAGTAGCACTTCTTGACGAACTTTGGGATATTGTAAAAGTACATGTCCCGAAAAAGGATAGAGTTGAATTTGCTGAAACAATACTAAGAACCTTTGAAGATCATTTAAGTTTAGATGATATTGAAGAACATGTTCAAAGTTTTGATTCAGCAATGAAAGCAGCAATTAAGAGTCACTTTGATTATCTACTTGATGGTAATGAAGACGACAGCGACGAAGACTGGGATTGATAAGACATGAGTACTTGGTATAACAAGATTGTAGACGACTTAGGCAATATTGTTCTATGTATTGACTATTTTGAAAATGAACTTGAAGATGCCAAGTACGAATGTCGTATTAAAGGCAGTCTGGAGAAATCCAGTTCTGCCCTACCCGGCATCACCGAGCATCGCTTTAATCAACTACAAGAGATTGAAGCGATTCTCGAACACTTGAATATTGAATTACGCAAAGAGCGTAGTAGGGTGTTTAGGAAGTATTTGGAAGCATACAACAGACAACTCAGCAGCAGAGATGCAGAAAAGTTTGTTGATGGTGAGGAGAGTGTTATTTCACTCACTCACCTATGCAACCAATTTAGTTTGATGCGTAATAAGTTTTTAGGTATCATGAAAGGGCTTGATACCAAACAATGGCAAATTGGTCACATCACAAGATTGCGTACCGCAGGCATGGAAGATATTGTAATTAGTTAATGTTTAGTTAAGGTTGTAACCTATACAAAAACACTAAATAAAATAGTAGGAGATTACTATGTACAAATATATTTTAGCAGCAGCCCTTTCAATTGCAGTAGCAACACCAGCACTAGCAGATAATAACAGACACCACTCTAGACATGGAGTTTATAACAACTATCATGTGCAGAAACATCGTCATAAAAACAACGACAAATGGGTCGTTCCTCTAATTGGTGGTGTCATTCTCGGCGCAGTAATCAACGAAGCCAGCAAGCCTAAACAACGAGAAGTAGTTGTAGTACAGCAGCGATGCGAACCAATCACGATTATTGTGCAAGATCAATGGGGTAGAACCCTTGAGCGCAGAACTGAAGAGCGCTGTGTTACTGTATATTAAAAAATAGATTGACTTTCCGTTAAACTCTGCTATTGTGTATATGTAAGCAGTGAAAGGAAACATCTGTGCAAGTAATTCAAGGAAATAAGGGCGGCCTTATTAAGGCATGGATCGACGGTGTGACTGTCGAGGATCAGGCTCGCGACCAGCTTGACAACATTGCTTCCATGCCCTTCATTCACAAGCACGTAGCAATTATGCCGGACGTTCACTGGGGAATGGGTGCGACCGTTGGTTCGGTTATTCCTACCAAGGGTGCAATCATCCCAGCAGCAGTTGGCGTTGATATCGGTTGCGGCATGATGGCGCATAAGACTAATCTTCGTGCGGAAGATTTGCCAGACAACTTGTTTGGTATTCGTTCTGCAATTGAAGCACGAGTTCCGCATGGTCGCACCGATAACGGTGGCAAGAATGACCGTGGTGCATTCGGTGTTCCTTCTAGCGAAGCTGCACTTAAGTTTGCTGGTCATGCTGCTGGACTACAAGAAATTGTAGCGAAGCACCCTAAGATTGGTCAGGCTGCTGAACGGGCTCCTCATCACTTGGGTACGCTCGGTTCAGGTAATCACTTCGTAGAGATTTGTCTTGATGAAGATGATTATGTTTGGATCATGTTACACTCAGGTTCACGTGGTGTAGGTAATCGTATCGGTTCCTACTTCATTGAACTTGCAAAGCAGGATATGCGTAAGTGGTTCATCAATCTGCCAGACATGGATTTGTCCTATCTTGCAGAAGGTACTGACCATTTCAACGACTACATGCAAGCAGTGTCTTGGGCACAGCGTTTTGCTCGTAGCAATCGTGAAGTGATGATGGAAGCAACTATTGCTGCTATCAAGTCAGTTATCACGAAGCCGTTCTATAGTGAATTGAGTGCAGTTAACTGTCACCACAACTATGTATCACATGAGCGTCACTTCGGTGAAGACATTCTGCTTACTCGTAAGGGTGCAGTGTCAGCTAAGAAGGACGAAATGGGAATCATCCCAGGTTCAATGGGTGCAAAGTCATTCATCGTTCGCGGTAAGGGTAATCGTGAATCTTTCTGTTCGTGTTCGCACGGTGCAGGACGCTCTATGAGCCGTACCGAAGCGAAGAAGCGTTTCACTATTGAGGACCATATCGCTGCTACAGCAGGGGTTGAGTGTCGCAAGGACGCAGACGTAATTGACGAAACGCCTAAGGCGTACAAGGACATTGATGCAGTTATGGCTGCACAGTTTGACCTTGTAGATATCGTTCATACGTTGAAGCAGGTTGTGTGTGTCAAGGGATAAAACTCTTGACATCACTGCTGTAATGTGTTATAACTTAATCAGTAACAACAAGGAGACCTAAATATGGTAAAGATGATTATTGCATTTATTTCACTCTTTCTCATTTTCTTTTTTGGGATTGATCTTTTCAGACGGTTTACCCGAAAAGAAAAAATTAGCTTGACAAAGTGGGCAGGCTATAGTATGTTGTGTACGTTACTAGCGACTATTGTTGCTGTAACAATTGTTGTACTCTTTTAAGAAAGTAAATTAAAATGAATCGTATTGCTAAGATTGCCGTTCTCGCTGGGTTGATGGCCACGACTGCTGCTTGTACTCGTATTGAAACGGGTGAGGTCGGTGTCCGCCGATCATTTGATAAGACAATTGAAACCACCGAATTGATGCCTGGCTCAATCAATCAGACTATTTGGGGTGAAGTACTGACATTCCCGACCAAGGACGTTTCAGTTGATATTGCTGACCTAACGCCGCTTGCTAGCGACAACTCAACTGTTGCTGACTTTGATATGGCAGTTATCTATTCTATCAATCCTGGCTCGGTTGCCGAACTGTATATCGAAAAGAACCGTGGTTTCCACGCTGACACAGAAGAAGGCGATACACTGTTGATGTATAACTACATTCGTCAGCTTGGTCGTAATGCTGCCTACAAGGTTGCTCGTCGTTACGAATCGTTGAAGATGGCAGACAATCGTGCAGAGATGGAACAGCTAATCCGTCAGGAAGTTGTTGCAAGCCTTGCTGCTGAAAAGCTAGAAGGTGCAATTTCGGTCTCGCAGGTTCTTGTTCGTCAGGTAAAGCCTGCTGCAAACATCGTACAGTCGGCTAACCTTTTGGTCGAAGCACAAAATGCTGAAAAGCAGAAGCAGGTAGAAGTTCGTACTGCAAAGCTTGAAGCCGAGCGTATTGCTGCTCTTAACGCTAACGCAGGTGCTACCAAGTACATGGAAGCAACCGCTCTTGTAACGATTGCCGAAGCTGTCAAGGCTGGTAATGTTAACACAATTATTGTCCCTTATGACTTTAAGGGTATTGTCAACGTTAAGTAAAATCAACAACTTAGCGTAAAAACTTAGCCCTTGTAAGTCATTGATTTGCAAGGGCTTTTTTTCTTATAAAAGATGCCCAAAACCGGTTGACACCTGCCCTAAAGATGCTATTATGTATATATAGGGAGTAAAAAAGTGCTTACGATTTTACTGATAATTGGTTTACTAGTTTTAGTTGGGGT
>Ga0222714_10003404_pt1 | contig 16227 bp, 16 predicted proteins | sample C33_3DmetaG_FD_165048 | JGI IMG/M metagenome (GOLD analysis project Ga0222714, IMG submission 165048) | Estuarine water microbial communities from San Francisco Bay, California, United States - C33_3D | ecosystem: Environmental > Aquatic > Marine > Unclassified | place: USA: California...
ATTATTTAACTAGTTCTAGTAACGTCTTTGCTTGTTTAAAGTGAACTTCATCAATCATCTTTCCTTCAATAGTAGTGGCTCCTTTTCCTTGCTTTTTTGATTCCAGATAAGTTTTACAAACTTTTTGAGCCCATTCAATTTCACTTTTGTTTGGATGAAATAATTTATGGGTTACAGAAATATGATCGGGATGAATTATACTCTTTCCTGAATAACCTAGACTTTTTCCAATCTTACAATCATTTTCTAGTCCCTTAGAATCTTTAAGGTCTTGCCAAATTGCATCTATTGCAGCTACGCCAGCAGCACGTGCGTCAACAGGTATTTTTCCTCTAGAATATTTTGCACCTTCTGCATCCTTTGTATATTCTACACCAAGATCATTTAGAAGATCAAATACTCCAAAAACTACTGCAACAACTCTCTTGCTACTAGAAGCAATTTGGTATGTATTAACAACACCTTCTGCAGATTCTATTGAAGGAATAATTTGAATAGATTTGAGTTTTCTTGATTTTTCCAATCCAACAATTATTTTTTCAATCTTTTTTAGCTCTTTTGTGTTGTTTACTTTGGGAATTACAATTCCATCAATTCCTTTTTGAATAATTTCTTTTAGATCAGATGGAATTTTGCCAGATAGAGGAGAATTTGTACGAACAAAAATTGAAGATTCGTATGAATTTCTAGATTTAAGGGCAGATTTGATTAGCTTTCTTGCAGTTACTTTTTCACCGTCTGGAACAGAATCCTCCAAATCAAAGCAGACAATATCAGCCTGAATCTTTTTTGCTTTTTCTAGAAATCTAGGATTATTTCCAGGAACAAAAATGAGACTTCTGAAGAGCTGAGTCATTAAATGACTAAGCGCCTTCAGGTTTCATTATGATTTTGCCAAAGAAGTCGCCCTTTAGCATTTTTGTATGAGCCTCTGCTGCTTGTTCAAAGGTAAAGACAGAATCAACAATTGATTTTATCTTTCCTTGACCCATCCAATAGAGACCTTGATCTAGTTCAGCTTTAGTTCCTTGGGTTGAACCTAGAACATTGATTCCTTTGAAGAAGATATGTCTAAGATCTATTTGTGCATCATAACCGGTTGTTGCACCACATGAAACAAGTGTTGCACCATACTTGAGTAATGTTAGTTGCTTGTTGAAGTGAGTTTGACCAATGTGATCAAATGCAAGATCAATACCTGGTGCTTCACCTTTTGTTTTTGCAATTTCTTTGGATATCTTAAAGACTTCTTTGCTCCAATCGTCTTTTCTGTGGTCTACTGCATAATCTGCACCAAGTTCTAGACATTTGTCTAGCTTGTCTGGACTTGCAGTTGCAATTACATCACAGTTGTATAATTTTGCAATTTGAATTGCATAGCTTCCGACACCAGAACCACCACCCATAATGAGTACTGTTTGACCTGGAGTAATGTTAGCTCTACCAACTAACATGTGCCACGATGTAAGAATAGTCATTGAAGCTGCTGCTGCATCTTCATATGAAACTCCATCAGGAATTTTTGAAACATTAACTTCGGGTAGGTGAATTTGTTCAGAGTATGCACCCCATAGAGGTCCAGTTTGGAAGCCCCAAACTTGTCTTCGGGTACAGTCAAATTCTCGTCCATCAGTACATGCTTTACAAACTCTACATGCAAGGTTAGAGTGAGAAACAACTCTGTCACCTACTTTGAAATTTTTAACGTCTTCGCCTACGGCGATAACATCTCCAGCTACATCAGAACCTGAAACGTGTGGGAGAGGAACTGCTACTGGAACTCCTCTCATTCCCCAAATGTCATTATAATTTAGGGCAGATGCTTTATTGGTAAAAATTACCTCATCTGATTTTGGTTTTGGTTCGTCTATATCCTGGACTTTAAGGATCTTAGCGTAATTATCATCTGGTGCATATTCATTGTATACGACTGCTTTCATGGATAAATTCAAACCTTACCTATAATTATATTTTTTCTGAAATCATACACGATTGAACTTGAAATCACGTTTTGGTTGCTGTGTAGATAGCAAGATTTGTTTTAGTTGATCGTCAGAAATTTGGCCAGGAATTTTTCCTTGAGTAGCCATTCCAATTAGATATTGTTCAACTAAATCAGCCAACTCGGGTTTTACCATTTTGATATTGTTTAATCTCATTCTTGCTTCAGGGACAAGAATCTGTTTTAGAATCTGTTCTTTTTGTGCAGCTAGTTCGTGATTTGTATTGTCTTGAGAAAAATCGTTTGATTCAGGAAAACTCATTTCAAATCTATGTGTAAACTTTCAATTGAGGATTTTCAACAATCATTTCTTTTAGAATTTCGGTTGATAATCTGTCGAGTTTTTGCATGCCTTGTTTAGAAACAACGCGTCCTTTCTTCTCAACTTTTTCCAAGTAACCCAATTTTTCTAATCCTTGAATGGCATTTCTAATAATTGCACCACCAGCATCTTTGTGATGAGCTGCACCATAACCAGATGGTTTACCGCCGCCATAATCTTTTCTTAATTCGTTAACTCCAATTGGACCATTAAGGTAAATTTTTCTCATAATTGAAGCACATCTAGTATGCCACCAATCACGGTTTTGTGGTGGTTTATCAGCATGGGCTCCAGTTTTTACAAAGGGAATCCAAGAAGGGGCAGGAATATCTTCATTCTTTAGAATTTCAGCTAGTCTTCCTATCAATACATCTGCTGGTACATCGTATACCTTTGCCATGAAGAGAAAAAATCGAGAATCGTCTTATAAATCATTGAGATATTGTTTCATGATTATTGGACATATTTCGTGCTTGAAATAATAGATCAGCAAAATTCTCAGAGATTAGAATTTAATCAAGAGTCACAAATCAATCGTTCTGTTGGTTTAATACATTAGAAATTAACTGATAATGCCGTCAAGAGGTTTGTAGGTAAAACCGAACTAGACACATACGGAAGCAAAAACCTTCATTCCTATTATCCATTAGATAGTAAAGAGTCTAAAAATTAAAAAGAATTCCCGATAAGTATTGGGAACATCTGAATACCCAAACCTTCAACTATCATAATTATTTCTGATGAAATTTAATAGAATCCAATATGTAATGATTTTTATCTAAAAAAAAAATCAAGTAAATTTGTGAAAAATCTATCTTTGTTTATTCTATTTTCGTCTGTTCTTGGAATTATGATAGTTCCTATACACGAATCATTTGGAGAATCTATAATGTCTCCTCGTCAACAGTGGAAACAACATTCTGAAATTGAAAAACTTACATGTAAAGAAGACTTGGTATTGTTACAAAAAAATAATGGAGTACCTGCATGTGTTTCTCCTACAGCATATCTCAAATTAGTTGATAGAGGTTATGGAACTTTTGATATCAAAATAATGAAAAATCGACCAAGTATGATGAATAATTTGATGGAAGGTATGGTATCTAATTCTTCAATTATGCATCATTGGCATGAAATGATGGAAAGGGATCCAACCAAGTTTGAAACAACTATGAAAAATTGGATTCCAAAAATGAAGGACAATACTCAATTGTTAAAAAATGTAATGGGACCTATTACTTCCATTCCTGAATTAAGAGAACAAATGATTACACATATGAAAGAACATCCAGTTATGGAACAATCTCTAAAAAATCATTATGATTGGATGGAGTCCGTTCATGAACCTATTATGAGTCATGGAATGGGACAAAACATGAATCAAGGTATGCATGAAGAAATGTGCCAATGGTGTCCAGAATTATCACACCATATGAAACCACATCACAATATGGGATTTGCAAATTCTGATAGAATGATGGACATTATTCACCATATGTGGATTCAGGAAGAAATGGTTTTCGAAATGCATGAATTCATGTTACAGAGTCCAAACCACATGACAGAAATGTCAGAACAAATGATGGGGCCAATGTTAGAATTTATGATGGATGATCCAGATATCAGAGAACAAATGATAGATTTAATGTTACAACATGAAGATTTTATGAATTCGATTCGTCATAGTAATTCTAAATAATTTATCAGTAAAATCCAGAATTTAATTATTGAGACATTATTTTGTGGTACGTGTGTCCACACAAGTAACAAGATATCCTAATAGACTTTACAGATGACCTACCCATACGAATTCTGGAATTAACTCCAGGGGCAATGAATGATTTGCATTTTTTGCAGAAAACCATCCTTAATTCATATGGCATTCGGATTTTATGTCGAGTGCTAATCCTCCTAGCAAGAAGGGCTTGACGTTGGGAAAGTGTTGGATCTGTTCTTGCATTACTTATAGCATTTTGAATTAAAATTTGCATTCTCTCTATTGCAAGTTTTCTTACTCCAGGTTTCACAATAACTTGTAGGGTTACACCTAAAAATTACTTCTGATTTGAATCAAAGAAATGCAGTCAGCGGGATTCGAACCCGCGTCACAGGGTTGGAAACCCCGAATACTAACCAGGCTATACTATGACTGCAACAAAATGCAAATTTTGATTCCTACATAAAAATGGTTTTTTCGTACTCATAGAGCATCCTAGCAACTACAGTATGACCTTCAAAGGATTCATCACCAACAGAATACATTTGAGTAAATTGTTTTTCAATAGAGTCTGAAAAATGTCCTTTTTGGAATCCACCAAATACAATGCAATAGTCATTATTAATCTCTCCTGCAATTTTTTCATATGAATTTAGAGCACCTTTGGTAGAAAATCCAATCACTTTTGATGGATTTATTTCATCAATTAATTCTGAAAATGTTTTGTCTTTGATTTCAAGAAGGATATTATCGTTTGATGTGATCTTTTTTTCTTTATACAATTTTTCAATCAACCCTGCAAATCTATGATAAGATTTTGGAACATGAACATTTTGACCAAAATAGATCACTTTATCATCAATTGTATGAACGTAGAGGTTGATTTTATTTTTCAGATAAAGAGGGATGGTTGTAGCTTCAAGTATTGAAAAGTGTACAAGGTCAGGTCTTCCTCTCTTTAATTCATTTGTGATTCCTTTCATTGCTGCAAAGTGCCATGAATTATCTAATAGAATTTCAGATGAATATTTTCCAAGTTTTCTTGCATGGGAAATTACTGAGGGATGATGTTTTAATTCGTAAGGAACAAGTTCTAATGCAGATTCTGCTAAAATTATAGAAATCATTTTAGTTTGTCATTTGGATTTGATTTTTAAATTCATTCCAACCTAATTTAGGATTGCCATTCACATCAAACAATCCAGCTTTACAGACATAATGATTTAGTCTCTCAATCACATGTTCACTACTTCCAAAACCTGAGCCCCCAACAGTGAGCGTATCTTCTCCTATTTCTTGTGCTTCAAATGCACAAGTTCCTTCAGGCTTGTCATTTTGCCTATACCAGGTGAAAAACTCTAATTCTGATTCATGTTCGGTATAAAATTCAAAGGATTTTTCTAAAAATTCAGTTTGAGATTCTTCACTTCCTCCAACAAAATCAGATGTACTCCAACTAATCTCAAAAATAGCGGCCTTTCTATCTCCTGTTAAATCAATAATTTCTTCTAGTTCTTCTTTTGCCTGTTGTGGATTTTTTACCATATCACCAACTGTGTCAACTGGGGAATAAGAGAATGCAATAAAATCACCAACATCCAAATCAGTTACAATATATCTCAAGTTCTTATTCAACACTTGGTGTAAGGCAAATGCATTTCCAATTTTTACATCAGGATGTTTTTCTTTAATTCCATCATATATCTCGATGAAAAGTTCTTTGTAAACAGGAATATTTTGTTCATAGTATCTGAATTGAGATTCTGTTTCTCCAGCAAGAATTACAGTATCAACAATATCATATCTGGATAAAATCGCATCAAGGACATTGATCACTCTTTCTTCTCCAAGTGATTGAAGTGGAGGTTTTCCAATCCAATTTGGAAATGGTCCTAATGTTTCTCCATTAATTATTGAAAAGTAAAGTGTAACTTTTAGATTATTTTTTTGATTAAAGCTCATTAAAGCATCAGAATATTGCCAATTGTATTCACCTCGTTCAGGTTCAACTAAATTCCAAAAAAGATAGACATTACTTCTTCCAATTCCAGATTCGGATGCAGTAGCATAGATTTCATCTAATTCTGGTAAGGATACAGATTGATTTGGAGAATTTATTACCAATCCAATTTTCTCATTGGTTTTTTGAGGTGTAATGTTAGTACTTGAATTATCAGAAACCCCAAAAACTCCAGCTGCAATGGCAATAACTACAGCTATCCCAATACCCACGCCTAGAATCTTCTTATCCATATGGATTCAAAAAGAAAAGAAAGTAAAAAAGTTGTGATTCTGTTATCTATCCAGAAGTACAACCACTAAATCCACATTCAATGCAGATACTACAACCTTCCACAAATACAAGGTTGTTCTTACATGTTGGACATAGACGATCTTCTGAAACCTCTTCATGTTGAATTGGCTCAGCTTTGATTTCCTCATCATGTACTTTCAATGCAAGTGCTGCATTAACTTGTGATTTGACGTATGGATTTGTAATATTTTGTGTAACATAACTTGTTACATGCTCACTTGGGGTAACGTCAAATGTTTTTTGTGCATTTTCACTTGTCATGTGAAGTACTTGTTTGTGTCTAGAACCATCACGGTAAACTGTGATACCTTTGAGACCTATTTCATGTGCTAGCAGATATGCAGATTTTACATCTTCTGCAGTGACATCATATGGCATGTTGATTGTTTTTGCAATTGCATTTCCAATCCAGTCTTGCCAGACTCCCTGAGCCATCAAGTGATCAGACCAGTGAATATCCATTGCAGTTACAAAGACATCTTGCATCCATTGAGGAATTTCTTCAATTCCTTTCAATGAACCATAGTTGTCTGCAATCTTTGCAAGAATTTCATCTGAATATAGATTATTTTCTTTAAGAACTTGTTCCACAATTTTGTTTGTGTAGAAGAATCTTCCGACAGTAACTCTCTTTTCAAATACCAATGCAAATGCAGGTTCCATTCCGTTTGAACAGTCTGCAATCATTGACAGGGTACCTGTTGGGGCCACTGTTGTGGTTAGGACATTTCTTATTCCATATTGTTTTATTTTCTCAATTAATGCATCCCATTCATAGGAGTGAGATTCTTTTGGCTTTTCATAATAGCCTGCAACTGGAATCTTTCCTTCAGGATACTCAGTCTTGGAACATAGTGGGAATTCGCCACGAGACTTTGCAAGGGCTACACTTTCTTCCATGGAATAGTATGTTAGGGCTTCAGATAATTTTGATTGTAGTTCATATCCCTCTTTGGAATTGTATGGGATTCTTAGTTTGTACAAGAGATCTGCCACTCCCATTACACCTAATCCAATTCTTCGGGATTCTTTTGATGCTACATTGATCTCTGGAACTGGGTAGTGATTAACATCAATGATGTTATCAAGGAATCGGGTAGTCTTTCTGATTGTCTCTTCATATCTTTGCCAATCAAATTCATAGGTTCCATCTGCTTGTCTCTTTACAAGATTTACCAAATTGATAGATCCAAGATTACATGATTCGTAGGGGTAAAGACTTTGTTCACCACATGGGTTTGTTGCACGTAATGGTGCTTGTCTTGCTTTTGCAAATACATTGTATTTGTTAATTTGATCAAAGAAGATCAAACCAGGTTCTGCACTCTTCCATGCTGATAATGCAATCAAGTCAATAAGTTGATGTGCATTGATTTCTTTAACTGGTTTTTTGTCACGTGGACTACGTAAAATATAGTTACCATCACTTGTGTTTACAAGTGCATGCCAAAAGTCTTCCCAAACACCAACACTGACGTTAAAGTTTTCTAAAACACCAGGTTCGGTTTTGTTTGTGATAAATTTTTCAACATCTGGATGCCATGCTTCGATAATTCCCATGTTAGCACCGCGTCTCTTGCCTCCTTGTTTAACAACTTCAGTTACAGTGTTAATGATGTTCATAAAAGAGACTGGACCTGATGCAACTCCTGATGTTGATGCTACTATGTCACCTTCTTCACGAAGATCAGAGTAATTAATTCCAACTCCACCACCAGACTTGAAGATTAATGCTGCATCAGAAGTTGACTTCATGATTTCTTCCATGCCATCTTGCATTCCGAGTACAAAGCATGCAGAGAGTTGACCTAGTCTTCCACCTGCATTCATCATTGTTGGAGAGTTTGGCAAAAAGTCTTGTGCTACCATCAACTCAAAGTATTCAGTAATTTTCTCTGCATATGTGTCTAGTTTCTTTGCTGCTAACAATGTCAAAAGTTCTTTAAAACTCACTTTCATCTGACCCTTGTTTGCAAGGGTTACATAGTGATTGATGAGTGATCTGAAATGCCATTTGTTGAAGAAATAGTCTCCAACTTTGAATTTGTAATCAAAGGCATCTAGTTTTTCAAGATAGGACTTTGCTTCTTCAACATCTTGTTTTGTATTTCCAGATTTGTCAAATAGTTGTGGATCATACATGAGGTCACCAATTCCTACGAGAATCGCAACCCTCTCAAACATTTGGCTTGGAGATTCAATAATCTCATTTTTGCCATTTCTGAAAAGGTACCTAGAGGCTAAAACTCGAAGACAATTCAAGTCAAACTTTTTGGAAACTGGATCAAGGGCCTTTAGATTGAGGACCTTCATTTTCTCATCCCTTAGTTTTCTTCTTTCATGTCTATAGACAATGTAGGCTTTAGCGATATCGCTATTTCCACTGTCAATCAAAGTAGACTCTACAATATCTTGAATATCTTCAACTGTAGGAGTTCTCGTACTAGTGAATCCTTGTTCGACTAATTTGTTAACTACATTATCTGCTAACTGATCGGCTAAACCACGGTCGGCTTTAGAGGTGGCTGCCAATGCCTTAAAGATGGCATTTGAAATTTTATCCTTATTGAAAGCCATAACAGCGCCACTGCGCTTACGGATCTCATTGATAGTATTTTCTATTTGTGAATTATCCATTATAATCTCCCCGCAAGGGGTTATGATCAATGAGAGTATAAATGGTTTGTCAGTTTTTCTCTAAAAGTTCGGTTCAATAAAATTGACAATGCTACTATGAAGTTCATATCGGAATAATTTTTTTATAGACGATGATCGCGAAGCTCTGATTTAGATCAAAAAATTTTGAAAAATGATCGTAACTAGTTTTTCCGATTATGAATTTCATACAACATATGGAGACTTGCACTTTGGGCATTTGTCTTCAAATGGTTCATCCTTGAAACCACATTCACCACAGATTGCAATTTCTTGTACAGGTCTGAATGAGGTAGTTAATTCTGATGTCTTTTCAATTGCCTTTTTAATTTCATCAGGCTTTGTATTTTTAGAAATTTTTAGTGTGATGAATAAGCCCCCGTTTAACAACTTTGAGAGTTTGTTACATTCTGAGATTTGTTCAGTCTTAGTAGTGTAATCAAATACTTCAGAAGCGTCAATAGTTATTCCTTCAGAATATGAATCTCCTTCCATGGAGTTTAAGGATGAATTTTTACCATATTTTTCACCATCTAGCGTAGCGAAACGGGTTGCACTCTCAGTCTCAGTCATACAAATAGCCACAGTATCGCCTAATTCCTTGCCTTTTTTGGCTCCAACGTCTACTGCCGTCTCAATTACCTTGTGAAGTATTTCACGTCCTTCCTTATCATCCTGGAATCCAAGAATGTTAAACACAGCCTCTTTTAGGCCAACCAGATTAACTACAAGGGAAACATTACTTTTTTGCATATATTGGGTGTTCTTAGCCAGAATTGGATTCAAGCCACGTCTGGTCAAATCTGAAATTTCTTTCTTTCTTAGTGCCATTGAAGACAATGCAGGTTTCATTAACAATGCCAATCTAGCCCTAAAGTAAGTTTCATCTTTGTTTGACTCAAATGCCAATCTTGGGAGATTGATTGATACAGATTCAAGCATTATAGAAAGTGGACCAGAGTTCTTAGTTGAACCGTTGGTAACACCATGACTAGATGTTTGTCCTTTTGCAAACATTACTTTTCCTCCCAGTGAGATTATTTCAGATACATCTCCTGAAACATCAGTTATCTTTCCTTTTTCATTATCAATGATTAAACCAATTTTTGGAATTGGGGTTAGTTTTGTATAATTTTTGTATGCATTAATGATTGAATTAATTATTTTTGTTTCAGATCCTAATTGTAATCTAATTGAAACATTAGTACTTGATTTATTGTATTTAGAAGTGGTAGATGCAGTTGCAAATGCTGCAGTTAATTTTTGTTCAAGTTCAGTAAGTGATTTTGAATGTTTTGAAAACAATGGAACAAGACCATCAAGTACAATTTCTTGTGAAGCCTCTTTTGAAAGTAGTGATATTACAACAGACAACGCACTTGTAATTTCATCAAGTTGTTTTGATGCAGGAATTCTTGAAACGTCAAGATATTTTCCTCCGAGATCAATTCCATCTTCAATTAATTCTTTAACATTAACAAATATTGTATCAGGGATCATTGACCAGATTCCAGGATTTGTAATGTGCAGATCACCAGAAAGATGAGAGTCAGCTACATCCTTTGGTAAGATATTTGTAAGTAGGTGTTCAGCAAAAACTCTTTGTCCAGTTTTGAACAAAAGGCCTTCAGCACCATTATCCACATTATCTAAGTTGGTAATCATTTCTTGAACGTCAAAAACAGGCAAACCCAGGCGTGCAAGTTTGTTGCGGTATTCTTCATGACCGTGCTCAAGTAGAACAGAGTTTACCATTTCTCTGATTAATGAGCCTGTAAGATAGGTGGTTTGATACTTGTAAATTCTATTTTCAACTTCTTCAGTGATTTTTTGTGCTAATTCAAGTGGGAGGCTACCCTCACGTACTAGAGATTGAATAATTTTGTGTGAATTAAACTCCTCAATTGATTCGTGTGATGTTCGGACATACATCTTTCCACTTTCAATAATTGATCTTTCTTCAATTTGTCTTGCTAAGCTTAAAACTAATTTTCCAAGATTTGTAATTGTGTAACGTCTTTCAGATTTGTTTAATGCTACTAGTGACTGTCTAAGTAATTTTCTCAAGTGGTATGCAAATTTTCCACTCTCTTTTTTTGATTTGAATCCAGCTAAGGATTTTAATTCGGAATAAGTTAGAGGGCCTTTAGAATTTAGAATTCTCAGGATATCTATTCTGTTAGGGCTTGCCATTACAGAAAAGATCATTCTTACACGTTTTGATGTAGATTGTAAAATCCCACCACGTTTTGGTGAATCTGAATCATCATCTAGATCTAGATCATCGTCGTCATCCATATCTACATCTAGATCACCGTCTAGATCCATTTCTAATTCTTCATCAGACATTTTCATATCTTGTCTAAAAAATAGGACTAATTAAGACTTATGACAGAACAAATTTGGATCCAATTTTGATCATTTTTCCAAATGCAATGAAAGATTTTGATCCAATTTTTAAAAAGTGTAGAAAAAGATCAAATACTAGAGATCATTTTTCTTGAACATCTAGTGAAAACTCTGATGTAGAGAGTTTCTGTCCACATGACGGACATTTTCCACTATATGGGTTCATTACATCTTTTAGAGATTTTAGCATCTTCATGTTTGTGATCTTTTCACCACATTTTCCACATGTTACTTCTACTGACATGAAAAAGATTAGTATCGCAAAATAATTAAAAATCGGTTTTGATTTTATTTAATAATTCAAACAAAAAATTTTACTGTTTTTCGATGATGATTCCTCTTTCATCAAAACCAGTGATTTTTGCTCGGGTTCCTACAGGGAGATCAGTGGGGGTAGCAATTCCTGCCATAAATCCGGAAATTCTCAAATCCGAATTATCGAGTTTAAGTACAACAAAGGCATATGGGGTGTATTTTTCAAAGCCTGCTGGAGCCACGGTAATTATGGTATAAGTGGCAACCTGGCCTACACCGTCCAGAAGAACATCCTCAAATCCCTTACTTCCACACTCCCTACAGAAATATGCAGTTGAAAGATGCAGATATCCGCAGTCAGTACATTTGTGAGTTAGTAATTTACCGTTTTTAGCATGTTCAATTACTTGTTCTTCAATTGACATTTTACACACTCTGGAAAATATGAACAGCGCAACTTGCTCCGGTTGCACCAAAGTTATGAGTTAATCCAATCTTTGCATCTTTTACAGTTCTTGCACCAGCAGCTCCAGTTAATTGATCATATACTTCAACTACTTGACCAACACCAGTAGCTCCAATTGGATGTCCTTTTGATTTAAGACCGCCTGATGGATTAATCGAGATATCAGAATTCAATGATGTTCTACCTTCACGAACTGCTTGAACACCTTTTCCTTTTTCAAAGAAACCCAAGTCTTCAGTGTCAACAACTTCTGCAATTGTAAAGCAATCATGTACTTCTGCAAAGTCTACATCTTTTGCAGTTATACCTGCCATCTTGTATGCATCAGCTGCTGCAATTTTTGTACTTGGAATTGTTGTCATGTGATCACGTCCTTGCAATGCAGCAGGAGAACCACCACGACCTGAACCAATACATTCAATATAATCACCACCGTGTTCTTTTGCAAACTTTTCAGAACAAAGAATAACAGAACTTGCTCCATCTGAAAATGGACAGCAATCAAATAGCTTTAGTGGACTTGCAACAACTGCAGAGTTCAATACATCATCAATAGTAATTTTTTTCTGCATGTGAGCTTTTGGATTTAGTACACCATTATCGTGATTCTTTACTGCAACTCTAGCAAAGTCTTCTTCAGTTGTGTTAAACTCTGTCATGTAAGCTCTTGCCATTGATGCAAACAATCCTGGAAATGATGCACCAGCTTGACCCTCATAGAAAAAGTCTGAACAATATGCAAAGTAAGTTGTTGTCCATTCAGTTCCAGTGTGAGTTACTTTTTCAACTCCGGTAACTAAGAGACAATCATAAAATCCTGCTGCAACATTGGCATATGCCTCTCTAAATGATACAGAGCCACTTCCACAAGCAGATTCAATTGTTAGGGATGGTTTGTCTGGAATGCCTAGTCTACTCATCAAGACAGGACCAATGTGTACTTGTTTGTCCGCAACTCCAAATACGTTTGAAATGTAAGATGCTTTGATATCCTTAGGAGAAATTCCAGCACTTTCTATGGCTGCAACTGATGCCTGAGTAGTAATATCGGCAATACTATCTGCTAATTTTCCATATTTGGTGCTTCCAGCGCCAAGAACACAAACCTTTTCCACAAATGACACTGACTAAATCCCTATAAAAATCGTTTTAGTAAAATCAAGATAGAACATGCCATCAAAGAAACTGCAAACCGTACAGATCAAAAAGACCATAATCAGACATTCAGTAAAAACTACCAAGTCCAAAACTAGTATCTTCAAAAAAGAGATCATTCAGTACCTTGATTGTAATGGGTATCTTTCATGGTCATCAAAAGACAAAAAATACATGATTCTTGGAACAAACTCTCCAAAAAATGGCCTGGTTCCATGTCCTCAGTGCAAAGTTGGAGAGCTGATGGTAATTCGCTCAAGAACAACAAGAAAGCGTTTCATGGGTTGTTCAAACTTTTATGGTGGATGTAAAGCATCATCACCTTTACTGCAAAAGGCAAAACTCAGAGCTACAAAGAGTCCTTGTGAGGTATGCAAGTGGCCAATGGTAATTTTCCGTTACTCACGAAAACAACACTGGACTAAACAATGTTCTAACTTTAATTGTGAAAGCAGAGTCAAGCCTTCAAAGTAGGATAGACATCTGTTCTTCTGTTTTTGAGTAGAGGTAAGACTTTGCGTGTTTGTTTGACTTTTTTTAGATCAATGTTGACATAACCAATTCCTTGTTTCTTTTTCATGTCAAGCAAAACTTTTCCATATGGATCAACAACCAGACTTCTTCCACAGTAAATGTTTCCAACTTGATCAGGCGCAATAACATAACAACCATTTTCAATTGCACGTGTCTTGTTAATTGTAATCCAATGTTCTTCTTTCATGTTTCCTTTAACCCAAGCTGATGGTGCAACCAATACTTCAGAGCCTGCAGCTGCAAGTGAGCGCGACATTTCAGGAAAACGCAGATCATAGCATATCATCATTCCAACTTTACCAACTGTTGTCTTTACTGGTTTTGCAATCTTTGAACCTGATGCCATTTTGTCTGATTCTCTAAAACCTAATGCATCATAGAGGTGGATTTTTCTATAGGTAGAGATTACTTTACCAGTTTTGTCAATTACAAACGAAGTATCATAGACTCTATCTTTTTTTCTGCTCTTCTCATAAAACGAGCCTACAATTTGGATACGATTTTCTTTTGCAGTCTTCGCAATAGTTTTCACAAAGTTTCCATTAATGGTTTCAGCAAGAGCTGCAAGTTGTTTTGGTGTTTGAGAAGAATTTGTGTAAAACATCATAAACTCTGGAAATGCACATAGTGCTGCATTTTTTGAAGCTGCTTTCTCAATGTATGAAATAATTTTTTTTAGGTTGGTTTCTTTGTTTGTTGATGCTTTGAATTGTACAACTGCAGCTTTCATTGCAAACCAATAATTAAATGACAATAAAAGGATAAACCATTGGTACAATCGCAAAATGTACCATTTTCTTCTTATGCAAAGTTGTTCTAATAGAATCATACCGACCATAGTGTGTATGTCAAACCTGTGACTGGACAGGAGGAGTCATCCAGTCAAATTTTTTAAAAAATGATTAAAGTTGGTTTCCTGCCAAAAACCAATTTTCTTTTGGATTGTCTTCAAAAACAACAATAACGTGATTTTCTTTTGTTTTTAGAATCTCAACTGCTGATTTTGTGATTGCTTTTGCATATTCGTCTTTTTGTTCCTGAGTTCTTCCAGGATACATTGACACTGTAATCAATGGCATGAAGACTCAAACTAGAGTCAGGAATTTATGCTTTCAATAATCTGGTCTGTAACCGTATCGTGTTCCGTATGTATATTCAGAACTGTGTGTTTTCTTGTAGAGATAGCCAGTTGCAAATCCTATTACAAAGCCTCCAATGTGTGCCATGTATGCAACACCACCACCTGCAACACCAAAACCACCTATGAAAAATGGTAACAGGTTTTGGAATACCAACCAAAATGGCAAGAACCATCTTGCTTGGATATGCATCATTCTCCAAAAGAATCCCAACATAAGGAAGGTGGTAATTCTAACTCGTGGGAACATTGCCAAATATGCACCGAGAACACCAGATATTGCTCCAGAGGCACCAACTGCAGGAATAGAACTTGTAGGATCAATTACAATGTGAGCTAGACCTGCACCAATTCCCCATGCGAGATAAATTAAAAGAAATTTTGCTTTACCAAACTTTAGTTCAATGTTGTCACCGAAGATCCACAAAAACAACATGTTACCACCCAAGTGCATTAAACCACCGTGCATGAACATTGAGCTAAGTAAGGAAAAGTATGGAGTATCAGGGCAAGAAATTCCTGGTTGAATCATTGATGAAAAACCAGTTACACAGCTAGGAACTGCGCCCCATTCAAAGAACATGAATGCAGCGTTTTGATTGGAGAATTCCCAAAATTGACCTGTAACCAATACTTCATAAAAGAAAATTATGACATTGAGTATGATTAATCCAATTGTAATTTTTGGTTTGAATCCTGGTGGGTGGGGGTTTTCATCTCGTAATGGTAACATTGGTTATTTAGCTTGAATGAAATTTGTATAATAAGATTTTTCAATTAAATTATGAATTATTTGTCAAATGTTTTAACTAGATTACAATTATCTTTCGTTGAACAAGATTTTCAATTATGTTTAAAAATTGATCATCAGTAATTTTTTCTTCATACCACCAACTTGCAGGATTTTTTACCCAATTAGGAATACTCCATTCAGATTCTGAAACTGCCTCACGTGTTGGAACAGTTACAACTTGTTTTTCTAAAAGAAAATCTATTCCTTCTAAAAATTCTGAATCAGAGATCTCTTGGGTTGTCCACCAATCTGCATTTTGTTTGACCCATACAGGAATTGAAGGGAGTTCTGGAGGCAATCCCTCATCAAAGCCTGAAATTTTCAAAACTCCTTGAGATTGTGGCTTCACATCAAACGCAACATGCCAAAATCCCATTTCATCCATACTTTGAATGAATTCGATTGGTTCATCATTTAATGTGACAGAGAATTTTTCATTTCCAGAAATTGGAGGAAACTCAAAATTT
>Ga0222714_10003405_pt1 | contig 16224 bp, 16 predicted proteins | sample C33_3DmetaG_FD_165048 | JGI IMG/M metagenome (GOLD analysis project Ga0222714, IMG submission 165048) | Estuarine water microbial communities from San Francisco Bay, California, United States - C33_3D | ecosystem: Environmental > Aquatic > Marine > Unclassified | place: USA: California...
GGACCATCGTCAACTTTAACTTCAATCGACTCTAGCGGCGTGCCGTCGTTGAGCGCGAAGCCCTGTATCGTGTACTGACCGCCGTTCTCGACAACTCGCACGATTGTCGACTTGAGATTCATCTCTGAGACAGAGTTTTCGACCCAACGCTCGACGCCACCCACGTTTTCCTTTTTGAGAGTCACATAGTCTCGACCCATAAATCGGCCCATGTAGCGCGTATCCTGCACGTGTATCTGGGTAAGCCACTTTACGTTAGCCACGCCGTACCAGCCAGGAACAAGAAGCCGTACCGGTTTACCGTGATAATGCGGCAAGGGTTCGCCATTCATTTCGTAAGCGAGCATATTCTCTGGGCGCATCGCGTCTTCGATTGAGAGGCTGCGCGCGAAGGCTTTCTCGACCTCGACGCCGCGCGCGGGGACTTCTTGAGTTTGAATGTCTGCGCCAAAAAACACGATCTCTTTTGCACCAGGCTGTATGCCTGCCTCTTCGAGAAGGCGATGCAGTGTGACGCCACGCCAGTAGGCGTTACCTACAAGCCCGTTGAATAGCCTGCGGCCGTTGCCGCCGCATTCAAAACCAACCTGTTGCTCGAATACATCACGCGCCATCAGATCTGAAAGCGATAAGTCGAGCTCTGTATCGACCATGCCTGTTACACGCAGGCGATACGAGTCGTTATCTATCTCGGGTTGTCCGTAATGTTGAACGAGGTAGAAGTCTTCATTGTCGGTAAAGTAGGAGTCGATCTCGCGCGTATCGAGATAGTGAACTGCGTTGGGCCGCACCGGCCCCACTTTAAAGGTGTCGGGCACGTCGGTAAACGGGACTAGGCGTTCGCCCTGCGCGAGCGCGGGAAAAACGAAACCAGGAAGCGAGGCGACACCGGCGGCACCCATTACGCCTGCGGCGCCTTTCAGCAGCGAGCGCCTATTAATCGTTGAGCCTGCGTCCTGCAGGAGCAAGAGAGTAGCCTCGTTAAGCTGGTCTTTATTGTTATTGGTGCCATCGTTGCTCATCTTTTGTCTCCTGAATGATATTTTTATTTTTGCTCTTGTTGGTTACCGCGCTTATTTTTTATTTAACAACAGATGTTAGTGCCTGCCAAACCTTAGTGATGATGCCCGCCCGGGCCATGCACATGTCCGTGCGCAATCTCTTCTGCACTCGCATCGCGTATGCCGACGACTTCGATTTCGTAGTAAAGCGTGCGACCGGCTAGCGGATGGTTGAAGTCGACATCGGCATTGAATTTGCCCACCTTCGAGACCACCACACTCCGCACGCCTCGGTCGGTTTTTACCGCTGCCACCATGCCGGGTTTCAGCTTGGTGACACCTTGCTGGAGTTGCAGATGTTTAATCGGCACGCGCTGCATCGCGTCTGGTCGGCGAGGACCATAGGCTTCCTCGGGCTTTAGCGTGATTTCGATGCTTTCGCCCACGGCTTTACCCTCTAGCGCGCGCTCAAGGCCGACGACGACATTGTGAAAGCCGTGCAAATAGAAAAGCGGCTCACCGCCGCTTGACTCTTCCATCCAGTCACCGCGGCTACCGTCGGGCGCTACCTCCGCCAACTTGTAGTGAAAACTTACCACCTTGTTGAGGGCGATTGTGGTGGCTGCGGCCTTGCCCTGATCAGCGTCGCTGCCAGTGCCATTATTCGTGTCTAGACTGCTCAAAAGTTGTGATCCTCGTTTTTATCGGCGTCTCCTCTACCCCCTATCGTGGCGGCTTATTGAAGAGATTCTGCTGGGAGTTTAGCAGACACCCTCCCGGTTTCGCAGAGAAACAGAGCCCGTTTACGAGGTTTATCTGGAATTATGATGAATTATGCGAGCTCTGCTTAAGTTGCGACATTGCCTATACTTTTTGTGCTTTTTATCGATTTTAGGCGCAAGTAGTCGTGTTTTATGCACTTTTGCAACTATTGATGCAAATGTATCATTTGTGTGACATATTGTCTTATATGTGCTTTTAGCAGAATTGAAGCACAAGGCTTTGCCGCCCGTAAGGATTCTCGCAACTTCGAGACTTTTTTAAAAAAGCTGAGCATGTTTGCTCACCTTGGCGGTCACCTAGATGACATAGCGGAAATTCTGACTCTGCCACTCCCAACCAATGGATGCTGACAACGAGAGGGTGGTCTAAATAAAAGGGGTCAGCGACTCTCTCCTGCCCACGGCAGGACAGTCGATAAATCAACGCCTCGAACGCAGAAGTCGATGGCTGATCAAAATGAAAATAGGTAACCAACCATGGAACATTCACAATTTACAAAGTTTTCTCCAATCGCTGTTCTGGTAAAGCGCACAATCAGAAATCTTCGCATCGATGCCGGCCATTCGATGTATGAGGGTGCCCGACTACTCGGTGTATCGCGCAAGCAGCTCGAAGATATCGAGACGATTCGCAACTACGGTCGTCATCTCGACCTTGAGCTACTCGCAAAGATCAAAGTCATTTACCGAACGTCTCTCGACGAGATCGTTGGCGAGCTGCCCGATGATTATTATTCGGAGTATTTCGAACGTCCTAGAAAAAAGACTATAAATGATAGTAAGCACTAACTTTTCTGCCGACCTGATCTATTTAGCTTTAGTGGTCGCTCATCTAGATGAGCCTAGAAGGGTCGATGCAAGTCTCCAATTATTTACAGGTCAGACGTGATTTACCTGCCGAAAAGGTAGACTAGGTCAATACTTTCCTCTTGAATCGCGACTAATTAATCGGGCGTAATCAATACTAAGGCGACCGCAGATTACGGCGCTGCGACGAATTACTGGCTCTTAAAAATTCACCTCTGCTTCATTATCGGCCTTACCTAGATGGTGTTCGCAGGCCTCTATCCTGATCAAGTGATCAGATGGCTTAGACTGGTCGAATCGCCCTATAAAGATACCCTTTATGAATTACTAGAACTGCGGACGATGACAATCGCCGACTATTTATGCTACCGCTATCTACCAAACATGTCGGCAGCATTGGCTTAAAGAGATACTCGGCTTTGTTGCCGTGTCTAGCACAGCCAACCTAGTAACTGATCTTCCGATGATTTATGAATTACGTAGCGAAGAACCGTCTATTATTAGCGCATTGCTATTCTTGATCCGAGCTTTGCTATCGATTTTGGCGATCTCTCTATATTTAGATTTCGACAGCGCACCAAAGGATTTAAGAATCAGAAAACACTATTTTCGTTGAGACTCTCAAAGGACAAAAAGAATCGCGATTAGTCATGGACTATTATTGATTAAAATACGCCGCAATTAAGAATGCTTCGACAACGATCAAGCCTAGAAAAAGCCGAAAAGAAAGGTGTGCAACCTCGTTTGAGGTAGTAACATTTTGCTCAATGGACCTTCTCTCCATTTTCGACACAAGATTAGAAGCGGACGTTGGTTTATCGGCTTCTCCTCCGGCGGATTGCTCATCAGCTACTTGCGGTATCAGATCTGGATTCAATAATTCAGGGGTTGACCGAACGAAGTCTAAATCATTGATTAACTGCAACACTTCGTCGCCCTTCGGACTATGTTTTGCAAGCGCCTCCAGAATCTGAAATTCTCGCTCGCTGGGCAAATCAAACTCAACTGATAGAGATGACGACAGATTTGCGCTGTTAGCCCGCGCTGATAAACGGTCTCTCGGCTCTAGTCTCAATACGCCAATATTAGCTTTTGCCAGTTGTGAAGACAGTGTAGTAATGAGATGCCAATCGGTTTCTGCGACAAGGTCTTCGCTATCAACTATTAGCACACTGCGAGAAGCCTTTGATTCGTGCGGCAACTGGGCGCTATCCGACGAGAGAATTTCCTCGAGCGACGTCTCTTTTAGCTGAGCGTTAATTATCGACAAGAGGTCTGGACCGGACAAAGGATCGAAGCTTAAAAGCGTTATCGCAGGATCATCGCGAAGACGCGCAATACAAAGCTCTTTGTAATGCCTTGCCATCGCATAATTCTCTGAAACAAAGACTAGAGATCTTGATGCCCTTAACGACTCCAAAGCCTCGTTTACCCTCGCAAGATGGTCATTGCTCAAATAGAAACCCTCGGGGCGCTGCCTGAGTTCAAATTGCCGTTTCAGCTGTTCTGCACGTAAGCGCGCCTGCTCTGAGACGCGTGGCTGATCTGAGCCGGCGGCACTTTCGCCAGATGCTCCGTTCTGATCACTCATCTATTTTTCGTCCTTCGAAATCGAATTTCATTTCCGCTGGTAAACTCACTCGTGGTTTCTTCGCTGCTCGACCGTTGCGTCCGAACGAATTAAGGTGGAACACATAGGCAATGACCTCGGCCACTGCTTCAAACAATGGTCGCGGAATATCTTGGTCGATCTCTGTGGTAAAGAACAACGCACGCGCGAGCATCGGCTCTTCGAACAGCATCACGCCCTCCTCTTTAGCGCGTTCTCGAATACGCTGAGCTATCAGATCGGCCCCTTTCGCCACTACCCGCGGCGCCTCTTGGCTACCCACTGCATAAGACAGCGCGACGGCAAAATGAGTTGGGTTGGTGACTACAACATCGGCATCCTTTATCGCGTCCATCATATGTGACATGGCAATTTCGCGCTGCTTCTGCCGAATCCTACTCTTAACCTCAGGCCGTCCCTCAGAGTCTTTATACTCGTCTTTAATCTCCTGAATCGACATTTTAAGCTTGTTGCGAAAAGAGATCATTTGATAGGGAACGTCGATCGCTGCAATGATCAAGAGCGAAAGTGAGATTGCAAAGATGCCAGTAACAAGAATCCCTAAACCTTCAGCAGACGCCGCCGACGGCGGAAGAATACTCAACGTAAATATTGAGTCGAAGTAGTAAGACACGACCAAAAAGATAATGCCGCCTATAAGACCAAGCTTGAGCAAACCCTTAGTGAGTTCGACAAGGCTCTTTACCCCGAACATCCGTCCAAGCCCTTGGATAGGATTAAGTTTTGAGGCTTTTGGCATAAATCCTTTTACGGAGAAGCCTATCCCACCCACGAAGAATGCTCCCGCGAACGCGAGCAATATGGTCACAAAGAAAATAGGCGACGCAATTGTGAGGCAGCGTATTAATAGTTCAAAAAAGTAGGCGCCAACTTGGTTCGAATCGCTTATTACAGAGGCATCAAATACAAACGCCGTTTGCAAGGCTGAAAGAAGGTTGCTCGAGATGTCATCGCCAATAAATAAGAACATTGCCGCGACCGCAATCATTAGCAGAGCAACACTAAGGTCTTGCGAGCGAGCAAATTGACCTTCTTCGCGTGTCTTGTCTAATTTTTTCTGGGTTGGTTCCTCTGTTTTGTTGTCATCATCTGCCATCTGTCACAACCCCCAGAGCGTTGCTAATAAGGCAAACCCGTCTTGCCAAAAAATACCTATTCGCTGAATGATTCCAGGAATAGCGAGCATCAGCAAAACGGTACCTGCAACTAGAATTGCCGGAAAGCCAACCGAGATAATATTAAGCGAAGGTGCCGAGCGCGTGATCATTCCCAATCCTGCGTTGATTAGCAGAACTGAAATTAGAATAGGCAACGCAACCACGAGCCCACCTAAAAAGAGTAGCGGCGACCATTCGATAAACACGCGATAGATGAGATCCAGCGAGAACGTCTCATCAACAGGAATGGTTTGAAAACTTTGTAAGAGAAGCTGAATGAGAATTAGATGGCCGTCGACAGCAATGAAGATAAATGTCGAAAGGATAATGAGAAACTGCGATATTACCGGCACATTACCAAGGCTTGGATCGACTAAACTCGCCATGCCCAAACCCATCGAGTTTGAAATTGCCTGACCACCCACAGCAACCGCGCCGTTAACTATCTGAAGAAGGAAGCCGGCGAATACGCCTACAAATATTTGCATGATGACGAGCGTCATTAGTTCTACGAATGCGAGACCTTGAGTATCGAAAGTTATCGACTCGACGACCGCAAAGGTCAGTATCGCGCTAAATAACACACGAAAACGAACATTAAAGGCTTGCAAAGAAAAAATCGGCGCTGCAAGCATGAACGCAGACACGCGCGCGAAAGGCAATACAAAAAGACTCAAGTAAGTAACGACTTCTGATACGAGAAAATTCATTATTGAATTAACGACGGAATCGTCAGCATTAGAGTTTGAAAATGGTCTATCAGCAAACCAATTTGCCAATTACCAACGAATAACAATAAAAGCACGAGCACTATAAGCTTTGGGATGAAGCTAAGTGTCATTTCCTGCACCGATGTCGCGGCTTGAAGAATGCCGACAACCACACCCACGACCAAGATCCCGAGAAGCAGTGGACCCGCGATGAGCGCGGTAACCCAGAGTGCCTCCTGTCCGAGTGTTACCACGTCGCTAATAATCATATCGAGAAACTCGCGGTGAGAGACTGCATAATAAGTATCCAACCATCGGCTAAGACGAATAGCATGAGCTTAAATGGCATCGAGATCATCATCGGTGACAACATCATCATACCCATAGACATAAGCACACTTGCGACTACGAGGTCTATAATTACAAACGGAATATAGATTAGAAAGCCAATAGTAAACGCTGTCTTCAACTCCGATGTCATAAACGATGGGATCAGTATGCTCAAAGGAATTTCTGACTCGTCCGTATAGTCAAAATCGGCAATGTCCGAAAACACCATAAGGTCTGCCTCGCGCGTTTGAGTAAGCATAAAGCTGCGCACGGGAATAATTGCCGCATCAAGGGCGGCTTCGGCCGAAATCTCTTCCGCAACATAGGGCACAAACGCATCCTCATAAAGCGTCTCGAACACTGGCGCCATAATAAAGAAGGTAAGAAATAGAGCTATACCGACTAGCACGGTATTTGGTGGAGTCTGTGCGGTACCGATAGCCTGACGCAGCAGCGACATAACAATAATGATGCGTACAAAGGACGTCATCATAATCAGAATCGACGGCAGCAGCGTAAGTACCGTCATCAATATCAAAACTTGCAGGGTTAAGCTGTATTCGGTTGCCCCGTTTGGATCCGAGCTTACATTGACAAGCGGAAGACCGGTTTGTGCAAAAGCTGTGCCTGAAAAAACGATCGCGAGGCCGCAGAGCGCCATCGCTAGTGTTTTTAAGGGCTTTAGCGAATTGCTGCTTGTCTGGCTCGAACTGAAAAAACTCATTGGCTTAGATCCGTTTGCTGGACGGTATCCCTCGTCCAAATATGCTCAGTGCCTTCTTTCGACAACACTATCAGACTCAGCTTGCCTTCCGCTTCGAGCAGCACTGCACGGCGACCGAGCTCCAGGGTGAGTTGGTCGATCAGTTTGATCTTGCCAGAGGCGCCGTGTGTAAGAGGGTTGCGATATCGCCTGAGTAAAACGATAAAGAGAAAGAAGAGTGCTAGGACAAAGAGCAAAGAGCCCAGTACGCGCCCGAATCCGACAATTTCCACAGTGCACCCTTTTCGAGTATCAGCTCCGCAGCAACCGCATCGCAGTGCCTAGGACATGAATTTGCGCTGCTTTAGCATGCAGCCTGTAGCTTACAACGACTTAAGCCTTTCGCTTTTTGGCACAACCTGCGTGAGGCGCATACCATAGCGGTCGTTTACCAAGACTATTTCGCCCTGAGCGACCAGGGTGTCATTGACGAGCAGGTCTAATGGTTCGCCGGCTAAGCGATCGAGTTCTACGACCGAGCCTTGAGTGAGACGCATTAGGTCGCGAATTTTCAGAGAAGTCCTCCCGACTTCAATAGATATCGTCACTGGAATATTTTTCAATAGCTCTGAATCGAGACTAATGCCTAATTCCCCGCCTGCTGGCTTGCCTATTTCGGGATCAATGCCGGTGTTTAACAATACGTCATCGGTGCCGGTTGTATTCTCTTCATTACTCATTTTGACTTCCTTCGCGAGACTGACTGGTCTCAGCGGATAAATTACTCTTTTTTGTTGAGGCTGCTCATTTGATTGATCTGAAGCGCCACTTTGCCTGCCACTTCACCTGTGGCGGCCGTGAAGACTTCTATATTGTCGATAGTCACCGACGCCTCTTCGAATACTTCGATGGGTAGCATCTGACCTTCACGAAGACTTGTCAGTTGCCCGTAGGTTAAGGACAACTCGGCAATCTTTGCTCTAAGTAAGAGGGGGACATCGAGTGCAGCGTCGTTTAATTGCCTTTCCCAAGCTGAATCCTGTTCGTCTTCGTCATCACTCGTTTGAACCCGGCTTCGTAGGAGATCACGCGCGGGTTTGAGTAGTGAGAAAGGCTGAATTATCTGCAGATAGCCTTCGACATCATTTGCGAGCGAGAAATTAAACTTGCTCACGAGCATCAACTCATCGTCGTCAGCAATCTGAGCAAACTGGGGATTAACCTCAGAACTTACGCGCTGGAAATTTACCTGCATTATTGGCGACCAAGCGTCTTTTAAGGCCGCGAAGACTATGTTCATCAAAAGATCAATAATTGACGCCTCGGTTGGCGTAAAGATCCGCGTCGGCGTGATGTTGTCGATGCCCTTGCCAAAGCCACCGAAAAAACTGTCGAGAGCAGAAAAAATAATCTTCGGCTCGATGACGATTAGTGACATACCGCGCAGCGGATCCATTTTGACTGTGTTGATTGATAACGGCGCAGCCATATTGGCGATGCTCTTTTTAAAGGTAGTAATTTCTACCTTCTCGGGCGCAATCTTTGGCGTCGTCCGCAGCACATCAATGAGACCCATGCGAAGTTGGCGAGCGAATCGCTCGTTCACGAGATCTATAGCACCCTGATTAAATCCAAGAGAGCTGTCTTCGCTCGCGAGATCGTGCGCAATCACCTGTGTATCGCGCGAGCTAGCGTTGATCGGCACATTACTGCCATCGAGACTCGTCTCCGCGATCGCATCGAGCTCTTCGTCTGTTAATCCTAGCGTTTCTTCAACCATGGGTCTTGCTCATTTAAACTACTGTTAATGATGCAATGTAATTATTGCATCAAAAATTCTGTAAACAGAACTCTCTCGATGCCGCCGAAATCTTCCGCTGCCTCAAGTTCTGAGTTGATCACAAGACGAAGCTCTTCGGCCATCGTGGTGCGAAAATCTGGCGCCATTGACTGCTGTTCATCCACAAGCGAAAGTCGAGCTAGAATCGCCGCGCGGATAGACGGCTCATGCTTAGTCACATTATCTATAACAAGCTGATCATAATGAGTCATCACAGTAATCGAGATCTGCATAACCTTTCGTGAGTTTGCTAGATTAGCTGTAAATGCCGCTGGCATCTGAAAATAAAGCGTTTCTAATCGCGAAGGATTAGGTGTCTCAAGAAGTTCCGGAACCACAGGCTCAGCTTCGCCCTCGCCCTCTGCTTCGCCTTCTTCGATCTGTGCTAACTCGGCTTGCAGCTGATCTTCTTGGCTAAAGAAACCAGTTGCGAACAAGGTGCCGATTACCGTACCGACAGTAAGAATGATGACCCCAAAAATAATGCCTATGATGAGTAACCAGGGCTTCTTAGCCTTAGCTTCGCCCTCGGCTGCTACGTCTTCACTCATAGTGAACTCCTTACTCTAATTTTGTTTTTCTATTTTGGCTCAAACGTAGGTGTCTAGGCCATCTGAATTATCACTGCTGGCTTTTGCCTTTAAAGGTTCCGCTTCTATGGCAGATTCAGTAGCGACCTGTTTGGCAGACGCTTTATTATTTGCGTTTGCCGCGCTACCTTCATGTTTGCTTTGCCCATGCGCGTTGACATCTACACTAACGTCGGCGAGCGAATTGCCTAACAAGGCCTCTCGAAGACCGCCTGAGTTCGATTGCAGGAGGCGAGTGGTTTCAGCGCTTTCGCTGCTCATGCTTACCCTGAGGCCGGCTTCTTCTGAGTAAACGAACTCTACATCAACCTGGCCGTAATTCTCTGGAAATAAGCTGATTGATATTTTAGTCGGGCCGCTGCCTAAGCCCCTAGCCAAATGCGGGTTAATTCTAGACGCGATCCCCTGTGGTAGGTTCGCTATCGACACGCGCTGAATGACCGCGTCATTAGCCTTGGCATTAAGGCCTTGGCTAATGCCAAGTTCTAGCTCTTGTAAGGTAATCTCTGACTCAAACCCCTGAGTGAGCGGCGAAGCATCACGTGCTTGCCTGGTTTGATTTACGATTGGCGCAAAAGCGGTACCTAATGGATTGGTCTGCAAAGGCGTGATTACTCTGCTTGGCTTTGTGCTGATTTCATTCAGCTCGACATTGGCAAACTGCTGTTTAAGCGCTGCGGTATTAGCCTCGGACTTAGTCTTCGACGCTGATGCTACAGCTCCGGCTTCTATCGAACGAGTTAACGCCTTCCATTGTTGCTGAGCCTTCTCAACTAGCTGAACATTTACTGGCGCTGCCGAAACCGCAAGCTGTTCGCCGCGCTGCGCTAGAAGTTGCTGGTTGGCCTGACCTGCCTCGGTTTTTGTTTGTGCAATGGCTTGCGCATTTGTCGCGCTCATTTCCAGCGATTCAGTGGCTGTTTGACCTAATAGACCGATATTATCGAAGCGCGCTGGGCGCTGTGCTTGGGCATAATTTATAGACGGTGACTCGATTCCCGTCGCGGTGGCTTGCCGGCTATTTTCTATATGTACGCTGCTGGACGCAGTTGCAGCGTGATTTCCAGCGACTGGGTTAATCGAAGCGAGTTGCGCTGAGAATGCGCTCGCGTTGGTTAGAGCTGAATTCGATGCTTCTATTCCCGTCGCGGTGGCTTGCCGGCTATTTCCTATATCTACGCTGCTGGACGCAGTTGCAGCGTTATTTCCAGCGACTGGGTTAATCGAAGCGAGTTGCGCTGAGAATGCGCTCGCGTTGGTTAGAGCTGAATTCGATGCTTCTATGTGCTTCGCGCTCGCTGAGGGCGTGTCAGGAATGAATTCACTCGCGCCATTGCCTCGGCCCATCTCGGCAAGTAGTCTCGCCGTTTCGCGGTTCCAATATTCGGGGCTGTCGTCATTTTTAGAGACTGACGATTGGCTTATTTGGTTTAACCGACTGGCAAATTCCTTCTCGATCCGATTACTTGCTCCCTCGTTTGGCTTACGAGCCGTATCTGGGCCCAGTAAGACTGCACGCGAGTCTTTTAACTTAGTAATGCGAAGCGCATCGTTTGTGAGGAGGCTTGTAAAGGGGTTGCTTTGCTTCTCGTTAGTCCGCTGTGTCAGATCCGCTTGTGACTTTGACACGACGTCTGGCTGAACAGCCGCGCGGGAAGATTCTAGCCGCGCCTGCAGAAAGGCTATCAGTCCCTGAGCGCCCATAGCTGCGGCATCGCGTTCGATACGCGATTGCGACACTTTGCCAGCATCGCTCTCAAAATCCCCTTTCCTCAAATCCTGCAACTCTTTTAGCTCGGCAAGCAGACCTGTTGCAGCTATAACCGAATTCGACTCAAGCGTGCTGTCGCGCGCTGTCGTACTCGATTCACCTTGCATCGCCTTGAGATGTGCAAGCAAATCATTCACAGGCGAAGAAAGTGGCGTAGTGGCGCCACTTTCTACCGCTTCTGCCACTTCGGCTGCCACTTTCCCGGTAATGCCCGCCGCGGCGAGATTCGAAAGAATGGCGCCAAAGATGCCCTCTGAACCAGCAGTCTTACTGGCTTTGGCAGAATTAGTGGACCCTAGCTCTTTTACAATGTCGCCGAGATCGTATTTTGAGGAAATATTCATAGTCGTAATTTGCTCGAATTTTTATGCTGTTCTTTAAGTATTAGCAATTACTGTACCAGTTCCAGCGAAATCGAATATCGACGAATTTTATGTCAGGAATCTGACAGCTATCGAATCGCAGCCGAGCTAACAAACTGCTGCAGCGCCATTGCGTCGCTTAGCGCTGTGCTCCGCTTTTCACTTGCTGCGCTCAGCTTTTCCTGCTGTCGGGCTTCGATTTTATTGTATTTGAGACGCTCCATTTCGTGATGTGTCACCTTAGCTCGAAGGCCGACAAGGCTATTACCCAACTCGGTATGCACTTGCCTGAGGTTTGCCTGCGCCGAGGTTAGCTGTGAGATTAGGTTCATACTGTGATGCATAACCTTAAAGTCAGCCTGGCCAGTACTGGCCTCTCGGATACGTGCCGAATACTCTCCGATGTAGTTACCAATATCGGCAATTTTTTCCTCGAGCCGTCGCTGTTCTGCGACAGTCGCTTCGAGTTTTGCGTTGAGTCTGTTAAGGCTGCTGCTCTCTTTACTCGAGAGCACACTCCAAATTTCGCTTTTGTCCATAATTAGTTCATCGTCTGCTTGAGTTGCTTGAATGTCTGCGCGAGATCAACTGCCTCTTCGCTTCCCTGTGTAAGGAATGCATTAATCGTGCCTCTTAAGCGAATCGCTTCATCTAATTCTGGATCTGTTTTTTCTGTGTAGGCGCCTACTTGGATTAAATCCTGTTTCTGGGCATAAAGAGTCCAATACCTCCGGAGTCGCTGCGCCAGGCGAAGTTGATCGGCGGAAACCAAATTTGTCGCAATGCGAGAAATAGAGCCTTCGAGATCGATTGCAGGATAATGTGCAGCGTCAGCAAGTTCGCGCGAAAGCATAATCTGTCCGTCGAGCGTGGCACGCGCGATATCAACAATCGGGTCGCTGCGATCGTCGCCCTCGGCAAGCACGGTATAGAAAGCAGAGATCGTGCCTTGCGGCCCTGGTCCGACACCGACACGTTCGATGAGTTTTGGTAGCAGACTAAACACCGACGGCGTATAGCCCTTGGTAGTTGGCGGCTCGCCGACCGCGAGTCCGATCTCACGCTGTGCATGTGCCACGCGTGTCAGACTATCGAATAACAACAAAACGTCGTTGCCCTTGGCGGCAAAATATTCGGCGACGCTGTGAGTAAGCTTTGCTGCTTTTATTCGCATCACCGGCGAGACATCAACCGGCGCAGCAATCACCACTGCCCGTGCCAAGCCCGATTCGCCGAGCGTTTTTTGTACAAATTCTTGTACCTCTCGTCCACGCTCACCAATCAAGCCAATGACCACTACGTCTGCAGCGGTGTTACGCGTAAGCATGCCCATGAGCACACTTTTGCCGACACCAGAACCAGCAATGAGACCCATGCGCTGGCCTTTACCGAAGGTAAGGCAGCCGTTAATCGCTTTGATCCCTGTGTCGAGCACGTCTTTTACCTCGCCTCGCTCCATCGGATTCAGTGCTTTGGCATCGAGAGCGACCTCAGCGTCATAGCTGATTGGCCCCTTGCCATCGATTGGCTCGCCGAGACCGTTGATCACTCTGCCGAGCATCTTCTCGCCGACGCCGCATAAAGACTGAGCCTGCTTAAATCGGACTAGACTGCCGGCTCGAATACCTTCGAGATAATGAATTGGCATAAGATAAAGATGTTTGCCGTCGAATCCCACCACTTCGGCTTCGATAGCATTGCCGCCGTTATTGGTTTCGATAACGCACTGCGCACCGATCTCGGCTGCGATTCCAGTCGCCTCAACCGTGAGGCCTACGACGCGCGTTACACGACCAAAGCGTTCGGAGTGCGTCGTAAACTCGTGTGTGTTCAACCGCGCGAGCTCGGCAGAAAAATTGTGTTCGCCGCTCATTGGTCAAACTCGTCGGACTGTTCATCCTCGCCCAACTCCAGTCCTGCTGAGTCTGCCTCCTCTAACGCATGCGGGAGCTCTGATTGCAATTCTGGCTCTAGGTCTTCGTCGAAAATTGGTTGTGGCTCGGGCGCTATCTCGGGCACGGCTGTCGTATCCTCAGACATATCGGCTTCGATAGGTTGCTCAGCATTGATAGCGCTTAGCAGCTGTTCGGTGACCTGCTGTATACGCGTTTCGGTCAGGTCTTCGATAATAGAATCTTGCATCATTGCGCGCATAGAGCCCCGGCTAAGGCCCTCGTCTGCGGCGAGTTTAATGTCTGTGCGGACAACAAGATCAGTCTCTTTCAAAAGCGTCAGGTCAGCGGGGTTGAGAAAGAGACGCACGCCCATCGGCTTGCCATCGCTGTCCTTATCGATCTCGTGAAGCAATTGGGCAAGCGTCGCCTCAACAGCCGCGCGGCTCTCGATAAGAGGCGTATGCAGAATTGCGCTCACGCTTTTTAAAAGCAGGGTCTTTAGCGGCTCATAAAAGCTCGAGGAGTCCACTCGCTGCTCGCTCAACGTTGCGATTAGCGCTTCAAGGCGATGCCGGGATTCAGTTAATGCAGCGGCTTCGGTCTCAAGCGCCTGCGCGATGCCCAACTGAAATTGATTATCTCCGTATTCTTGCAACTGCTTCTGGGTATATTCAAGGGGGTCGGGTAGCTCTTCGGCAACGGCTTCGTCGACAACCACCTCTGAAGGCCCAGCGTTCGCTGCTGCTAGCGCAGCCTCATCGTCAAGCGAACGCGGTTTCCATGCCGTAAAGCCTGCCGAATCTCCCTGTGGGGAACTCTGATTCGAAGTCTCCATCGCAAAGCTGCCTGTTGCCACTTTGGCATCTAGCCCTGGCTCGAATACCGGCTTATCGTCGCGCTTCGGCGCGAGCCACGGCACGAACTCTTCTGACGCGTTGGGTTTCGATCGATTAGACAAAATCATCACCTCTGCCGGCTAATACGATGTCGCCGGAGTCAGAGAGCTTACGCGCTATGCGTAAGATAACTTTCTGTGCATCTTCTACATCGGTGATTCGGATAGGGCCTTTGGCCTCCATTTCGTCGATGAACATTACCTTGGCGCGTTGGGACATATTGTCCATGAACTTGTCTTTAACTTCTTCGTCGGCTGCCTTGAGCGCCGTCATCAAAAGATCAGTTTCGATATTGCGCATCAGCACCTGAATGCTGCGGTTATCGAGCCCAGATAAGTTTTCGAAGGTAAACATGTTGTCTTGAATCTTAAGCGCCAGCTCTTCGTCGATGCCTGTCACGCCTGAGATAATCGCCGATTCCATCTCACTTTTTGTAAAGTTCATTATCTTAGCGGCAGTTTTGATACCACCAAAACTCGACGACTTTGCACTCGAATTAGAAGAGAACTGCTCACGCATCACATTCTCAAGCTCTTCCATCGCGCTCGGATGAATGGTCTCGAGCGAGGCGACGCGCTGAATCACTTCGGCGCGCACCTCGGCAGGAATAAAATTGAGAACGTCGGCGGCTATGTCGTACTCCAGCACCGATAAGATAATCGCAATAACCTGAGGATGTTCTTCGACGACCATCTCCCCAATGGAGCGCGCATCCATCCAGCGTAGAATGTCCAAACCTTTGCTCGATGAGCCCGGCATGATGCGGCCCAAAACCGTTGCCGCTTTATCTTCGCCCAACGCTTTGGTGAATACTGCCTGCACATAGTCAGCTGTGCCCAAACCAAGATTCGTTTGTTTTTTAATAGTGGAGATGAAATCGTCCAACACCACGTTAACCGCTTCTTGTGACAGATCGGCAACAGAGACCATATTGGCACCAAGAGATTGTACCTCTCGCGGCGACATATAAGAGATGATGTCGGCAGCCTGCTCTTCGCCGAGTAGAAGCAAAATGACCGCCGCGCGCTCAGAACGAGTTAACACCGCGAGCTCGTTGCGTGTCTCTTCACTCATGAGCGATTCGGCTACACTCGCTTCTTCTTTTTTGGCTTCTGCTTTATCAGCCATGATCACTTCCTTTTTAAGTTTGATGGCATCTCAAAAATACCATCTCGGTTGAGTCGATAGGAGTCTTATGAAGACCTACTATGACGTCACCATCTTCTTGAGTACATTGGCAACGCGACCCGAGTCTTCGGATACCAGCATACGCACAAGCGTTACTTTATCGTCATAGGTATTTGCCGTATCTAGCATGTCTGCCGAGATCGAGGACTTCTTAGGCTTCAGTTTGGCTTTTATTTGTTCGAGAGTCTCGCCACTTTCGAAATCGATAGACGCCGCTTCCTCTGGCGATAAGGCGTCATTTGCTAATCCACCCTCGAATCCAGTTAATGGTGCTGGAGAGAGGAATGCGTTAATCAGTGGGCGAATAACAAAGACAACTACGAGTGCAAACGTGAGAGCAACGAGCAGCATCTTTGCAAATCCGAACAGCGTCGGGTTCTCATACCATGCCATAGGATCAGGGATAAGTGTCTGGTCGCGGAAAGGTGACACAAGCACTTCTACCGAGTCTCCGCGTGCAAGGTTAAATCCAACCGCGTTGGCGACTAGGCTTTGGATACGTGACGTATCAATTGTTTCTAAGGCTGCTGCTTCTTCACCAGCGGGCGCGAAGGCCGCTTGG
>Ga0222714_10003406_pt1 | contig 16223 bp, 9 predicted proteins | sample C33_3DmetaG_FD_165048 | JGI IMG/M metagenome (GOLD analysis project Ga0222714, IMG submission 165048) | Estuarine water microbial communities from San Francisco Bay, California, United States - C33_3D | ecosystem: Environmental > Aquatic > Marine > Unclassified | place: USA: California...
ACTGTTCACAAAAGAATTAAAAGAAGGTGAAACTTGGAGGAATCTTCCTTTGATGCCACATCAAGTTCAATTGTTAAGTGAAAGAGGCAGTATAACTGAAGTTAGCACTGCTGACGATCCTGAAGATAATTACAGAATCATTCCTGGTGATTCTCAAAAAATACAAAATAACGAATAATTTTTTACGCTTGTGCTTCGCCCCAACGCAGTGTCACTGTACCTGCAACATCACCTGTACCAGCAGTTCTGAATACGTTGATTGCCAACACGTCCGGACCATTCGGGAATGTACCTCTACCACCCAGTGTAGTGTTGGTTAATTCTTTGATTTTGTCCAAGTTCAATGTTGCTCTTTCACCTGGTTGGGCAATGAATGAGAATATTGTTTCACCTGGCTGTGCGTAAGGTGGGTTACCAAACTTAAATGTAACTGAACTACCAGCCGAGATTGTTCCGCTGAATGTTTGGTTAAACTCAACTCTGTAGTATTCTGTTGAACCAAAGTTTGTTTTTGCCTGCACACTTTGTACAGTTGTGCCTGGTGGAAATTCAGTAGAAGTTCCTGTGTCTATTTCTGTACCACTCACTGCACCAGCGGCTTCCCATGTAGCCGGAGTGAAGAATAAGAAGTTTGTGCCTGAGAAATCTCCACCATAAGCAAATCCTACAGCCTCGCCTGCTCCTAATCCAGAGTGTCTATTAGAGAATCTAACAAAATAATATGAACCTTGATCTTGAATCTGCGTGACCACTGTGTTGGCAGGAAATTTACCTGATGTGGTTCTCATACCAACTGTAAATCCTTTGCCTTCCCAATCTGCTTCCAAGAAGTAAGCATAATCTCTGTTGCCACCCAAGTTGAACCAGTGATTGGCAGTTGCAGTCATTTCTGCTTGAGTGTCTGCTGATGCAGTGGTTGTAGTTGCACCACCGTTCCAGTTAACAGATCCACCCGGAGCAATCTGAGCAAATGATGGTTGACCACCTTGAGCAGTTGTTTGTAATCCTGTCCAACCTATATCACCTGGATCGATTGGATAGTTCTGTGGATTTAGAATTCCTTGAATAACCAACTGACCTTGTGTTTGTCCTGCCGTGACAGGTTCTGTGGTAATTTCTAGTCCGTCCAATAACAATTGTGCTCTGTTTAGTAGATCTCTATCTCCCAAATCTCCAGGTATCGCATTGGATACTGAAGGAGCCAGTCTTAATAAGAAAACTGTTTGTCTAATGGTTGAAAATTGTAATCCTGTACCTGCGTAACTGAATAGATATCCTCGATCTTCGTCAAAGTTACCATCTGTTAGATATGCTGATCCCCAGTGTGATATGATCGGAGATGCTGTGTTAGATACCAACACAACTCCTGTGTTTCTAAAGTGAGGAGCCGCCGGACCTGCTGAGTAATTTCTTGTGGCACCTGCCGCAAAGTTTGTCAACTGTGCCGCTCTTGTACAACCTGTTAATGTATCGTTTGTGATACCTGTGAATGTAATAATTTCGTTATCAATATAAACTGTACCACCTGTTACTGGAAAGAAACTAGCATCTTCCAAAGTGATTGTGGTCTGTGTTGCATTGATATTTTCTAAAAGTTTGCCATTTGGACCTTCGTTGGTAACTTCGTAACGCACTGGTTGGTTACCTGTTCTCATAAACGCTTCTGTGTTGATGTTTGAGTTTCTCATTCTGTGAGCAAACACGAAATCACCTTTTTGTGCTCTGGCCATCCAGTCGATGAATCCAGCACCGTACCATGAAAACTGTATTCCGATCATCTGCATCTTAGACACGTCCCAATCGTATCCGCTTGGACCATTACCATCTAAAGAGTCTCTGTTAAATTCTGATTGTTTGGCTTTCTTGTCAACCACAGCACACATTTTTACACCAGTAGAAGCATTTACACCTCTGTAATCAGGTGTGATATACATCGTGGTGTTGTCTTCAACATTTGATACAACGTGTGTCATACCTCTTACTACTATTCTATCACCTGCTTTGATTTGTTCTCTAAATCTTGTGCCTACTCCTGTAACTGTGTTAGAATCTGGAGTCACATTCACTGTTCCTGCCAATTGTCTTGTAGCAGTTCTTTGGACAACGTTAGTATTTTGACCATCGTATTCCCAGAAAATTCCGTTTTGATCATCAAACACTCCTGATCTAACAGTTGCACCATTCCATTGGTACAATGACACTTGTGGTTGATCAGTAAATTCAGGAGTCGTTCCTCCCAATGTAATTTGAGCAATCACTGTGAATGATCTTTCATTTATAATTGATGTGATTGTGTAAGTGCCATCATAACCTGATGTTGCAATACCTACCAATTTGATACGAGCACCTACTTGTAAATTGTGATCCACATCATCTGTAGTAACTGTGATGGTTGAACCTTGAGCAGTTCCTGTTGATGTGATGTTTAATATGTCATAAGAAGGAGCAAATAGAGCACCAGTTGTGTACATACAACCTTTACCTGATTGATATCTAATGTATTTTTTAGATTGACGTATTGCCTGTGCACCGTGTGCCGGTCCACCTGTACCCAATTGAACACCACCATCGAATGGTCTGTGTACGAAGAATGAATCTGGTCTGCCATACACTGAACCTTGCCAACCTGCATCAGTGATTGTGCCTGGTGATCTTACTTGGTAAGTTAAACTGGTTAAACTTGGTATAGATGTTGCTAAGAATGGTCCCGAAGCCAATATGTGATTGTTCGCACCATCATCAGACTGAATCACAACTAAGAAAGCATTTCCTGGAACCAATCCGTGTGGTGTTGAGAAATCAACTCTTATTGTTGCCAATGCTGAATAAGTTATTGTTCTACCTTGAGGTATTGCTTGACTGGTAGGATCAGAAATAGTTACAGATGAGTACACGCTTAATCCACTTCCACCTACAGGAGTTCCTGTATGAGTTTGTGCTAGTACTCCACCACTGCTGTTCACTGATTGAACTCTTACTATAACATTATTAGTAGGAGATTGACCACCTAAACTTGAACCTGCAAGAGATAATTTATCGCCAACTTGGTAGTTTGATCCTGAGGATGTTACAGTTACATCTGTGTATGCAGTTGAAGAATCTGTATCGTTAGATCTAGTCACACTGAATAGTGCTCCAACACCGCTAGGACTTCTGTTTGTTCCTGCAACATTTAATATACTACCTGTGCCTGTGTTGGCTGTGCCTGTTGCGGCACTCAATGTAGTAACAACACCTGACGCAGTGTTGTTGATTCCTGTTATAGTGAAGGTTAAATCATTAGTAGGTGTTGTTCCAAATAGACTTGTACCTAAAATTTTAAATTGTTGTCCTGTAAAATAGTTTGCTCCAGGATTGTTAGCAGATATTGTGTATGATCCTGAATTCAATGTAACATCTAAAGTCAAACCGTTTCCTAATCGTAAAACTTTGCCCACATTGGTATATGTGGCTGTGTTCACTGCTGTGCCCGATACAGAGTATGTGGCTATTGCACCTCCTGTTACAGTGTTAACAGTAATTGTAACATCGTTTGCTGGACTTAAACCTCCAACTGCTGTACCAAGTACTGTGATTGTGTCTGATGGAGCAAAATTTTGACCACTGTTAGTGAATGTGGCTGAATATGTTCCGCCTGTTCTGTTTATATCAATAACAGCACCTGTGCCTGCGTTGTTAGTAGTGTAAGCAACACTTACATAATTTATATTTGCATCACTGCCTGTACCAAAAATGTTTAAGCCTGTGATACCGCCTGTGCCATTCACTGATGTCACATCAACGTAAGCATCGTTAGTAGTGATTGCTCCGCCTAAATCTTGACCGCTGATAAAGAATAAATCTCCCACAGCATATCCTGAAGTTCCATTAATTGGTGCAGTACCTGATGAAGTGAATGTTGCAATTGGTCCAGCACCTGTAGTGCCAGTAATTGTTGAAACTGTGATGGTTAAATCATTAGTAACATCTATTCCACCCAGTGTAGATCCTAAAATTTTCAATTGTTGACCAACACCATAATCTAAACCTGGTTGAGATGCTGTCACGTTGTAAGTAGTTCCGCTGATTGTGATATTAAATGTAGCCGCACTGCCTACTAAATTTACACCACTGCCTAGGTTGATGTAATCTTGAGTATCCAACGCTGTTCCAGTCACAGTGAATGTTAAAATTCCACCATTACCGTCAACAGAATTAACTGTTAAAGTAGCATCATTGGCTGGACTTGTTCCACCCAATATATTTCCTGCAAAAACTAAAGTATCGTTTTGTTGAAAATTTGATCCAATATTAGTAACAACTGCTGAATAAACTGTACCTGTTCTTGTGACGTTAAATGTTGCTGTTGTTCCACTGCCAGCAGTTGTGTATGCTGGATTAGTATAACTTACCACTTGATCAGGTGCATCTCCTGCCGCTGAAATAGTTGTGATAGCGCCTCCAACTCCTACACCAGTAACTCTGATGTTAAGATGATTGTCTACTATACCACCGAAAGTTGAACCATCAATTCTTATGATATCATTTAGAATATAATCAGCACCTGCTTGATTTATTGAAACAGTGTATGAACCATTTGATGCTGTTACATCAAATGTTGCTCCTGATCCAACTGCACCTGGAAAAGTATTAATACCTACGTCAGTAAATGAAGGATTGTTTAAAGCAACTGTGTATGAACCATTTGTTTTTGTAATATTTAATTGAGCACCAACTCCTTGGCCTCCTAAAAAAGTAGGTTGCACACCTACAACCGTTCCTGTACCTGTGAATGCTGATCCAGTTACAGATGCCGCTGTAATTTCACCTCCAGTGTCCACAGCATCTACAGTTATCAATGCATCATTGGCTGGAGTACTACCTCCAAGAAGGTCACCTGTGATTATTATACCATCACCGATTTCATAATCTTGACCTGTTCCTACTTGTCCATTGGTCACAAGAGTGACTGAATAACTACCACCAACTCTTGAAACATCAAATCTAGCGTTAGAGCCTGTTGGTAACACATTAGTTCCTGCTATATTAGTGTATTGCGTGATATCTCCTAACAGTGTTTGTTGTAATGGAGTACTAAGAGTTAAACTGTTTCCTGCCACGCTGATGATTGTGGTCGCATAACCATCTCCTCTATCAATTACTGAGTTTTGAATAATACCTGCAGAATCTTGCACTTGAATTTCTGTTTCACCAGCAGTGTAATCACCAATAACCACTGGTGTTGCTAATGCACCACCTGAGCCATTTATCGCTGTGATTTGTGTACCTGTTTGAATTCCTGTTCCTGTTAACGGTGCTCCTAATTCTGGTTGTACACCTGTGTATGGTAAAATTGTTGCACCAGACAACACTGCTAAACTTGTAACAAAATTTCCTGCTGAACCGTTTGAAGCAATACTGAATGAAGGGAAACCAATTGCCGCACCTGTGTAAAAATCACCTTCTCTCAATTGAGTGAACGTGGTAGAAATAGTAGTTGGGTTTGCTTGACCAACTTTTGCTTTTGCATAGTAAGTGAAAGTTTGAGTAGTAGGCACTGTGTTCACAACAAATGATCCTGCGGCTCTACTTGCACCTTGTACTCCATTGTCAAAACCTGTTATAGTAAAAGGTTGTCCTGGTTCAAAACCGTGTGGTCCAATTGTGGTCACTGTGATTAAAGAAGCACCAATTCCTTGTGTGCCTGCTGACGCATCAGAAGTCACAGATGAAAGATTATAATCAGTGCCTGGCACTTCGTAGATTGATGGATAACCTCTTTGTGTAGCAATCGCACTCCATTTAGTAGGCTGTAATCCATACTCGAAGTCAGCGTCAAGCATTGATTCAGGTTGTGCTACTCTCATTCTTTCAATAGCATCAGTTCCAAAATCATATGGACGCATTCTTATTTCATCATCTTCAATAAAAATTTGAATATTATCTGATGAATTATTATTCGATGTGTCTACATTTAAAAATACAGTTGTAATAGTGTTGTTGCCATGGAATGCTTTAGGAAAATCTGGATCAACAAACGCTGTTGGGTTTGATGTATCCTGAGCAAATTCTCTTTGATATGTTACTGTTGCTCCTTTTGAAGGATCATTGAATGTGTACAACACTTGATTTGTTGAAGTGTTAGTGATTAATAGAATTTCTTCTTGTTCAACTTTTTCTGGAATTTTTACACTGGAAATTCCATTGTTAATTTGTGTAGGCAATACGTCTAAACCATTTGTAATTACATTGGTAATAATTCCTACTAATTCTGTAACTCTTGTTGTTGCTCCAGCCTCACCAGGTGTTGGTAAAATTGTTTGTTGTGTAACAACTGGAGATTGTCTTGTAGTAAATGCCTGTCCAGGTATTACATAATTGTTGATAATATTTCTAATTTCATTTTTAACTGCTATTTCAGGCTGTCTATCACCATCCAAAACTGATACTGTACCAACCCAATATGTAGAAGCATTGTATCTGGATTGTTGATTTCCACCATATCTCAAATCTCTTAAAATTCCTGTGATGTTGTAACCCATATCTCTTTCACACAAAGTAGTATCATAAGTGAAATTTGCGAAAGGATAATTGTTGCTTACTAATGCTGGCTTTTGTAAAATACCATTGTCCACCACATCTATGATCACATTGATATTGTTGGTGAATGTTGTAATACCTGCCGATTCAGCATTGGCGCCTGTTTTATTTTGTGTTAATCCGTCAGTGTTTATGCTGGAATAATTTGCTCCAGTTAAAATATTTTGTGTTACAATTGCTCTTGCTTTTTCCATGTAAGCAATTTCAGGTTCTCCGTCTGCTGGCAATTGAAGAACGCCATCCACATAATAGGTTTGAGATTGTGTTCTTATATTTTCATTTCCACCATATCTTGTGTCAAAATACGCCGCATTGATAACTGCTCCAACGTCTGTTTTAATATCTGCCGCAAGTTTTGTGTAGCCGGCAAAAGGAGCAATGTTTCCAGCCACTTGTACTGCCACCCATGCCGCCACTTCTGCTTTAACATATTCTATATTGTTTACAATTCTGGCAGACGTGTTTGGATAAAGATTAGCCGCAGTGTCTAATGCTATTCTATAATCAATATAAGCACTTGCTTCATCTAGTAACCATGCATAGTTTGAATTAATTTGTGCCCATGCATTAGGAAATAAATTGCCGGTTTGTGGTATTCCTGGTGTAAATTTATAATTGTTTATGCGTCGTTTAGCCATTCTGTTTTTATACTCCTAAAGCAATAGCCAACACTGTTGCTGTGTTGTCTACATAATTCTTTTTGGTAACATCATCTGGCAAAGTAGGGTCTTTTTCCACACTCACTTCTGTAAAAGCCGCCTGTGCCGCAGTTGTTAATCCTATTGTAGTGTTATTTAACGTTCCTTGGGCCGAAACCAAGTTTGAAAAGGTAGCATTTCTAGGAATTACTGAACCTATTGTAACGTTGTCTAAGGTACCTGTAGCAGTTGGTCTAATGGTTAAAACACCATTTGCTTGTGGGCTAATGGTAACATTATTGTTTGATACTAACTGTACTGTGCCACTGGTAGTTAAATCTTGTACATTTATATTAACATTGTTTATGAATCCTGTAGATCCTGGATTTATAGTTACTGTTCCTGATCCTGTAGGACTTAAAACTATTTCAGCATCTGCACCTTGAGCAAATAAATCACCTGTATCTAATATAGAACTGAATACTCCAATTCCAATAATACTAGGTTGTTGCACAGTGATTGTGCCTGCTGGAATACCATCTTGATCGGCATAATACAATGAATCTGGAGCGTCCACAGGAACAGTATAAGTTATTGTGCCTGTTAATTTTCCTTGTGCCTCTGCACCATTACTGACTGTTAAAACAGGAATATCTAAATAACTAGAAATTGTGATGGTATCAGAAATTCTTTGTCTTATACTGTTTTGATAATTGTTAAAATTATTTGCTACACCTGTGAATCCGTACATTCTTACACTGTTATTACTGTATGCAAAAAGTTCACTTCCATCAGGTTCTATAGATCCTACAGTTATTTTTGTATCTAAACTTGCATTTGCTTTTGACATTGCGTAAACACTGTCAATGGCACTATAAAAAGTTTCACCGTTGACTGTTCCGCCAATATATAAAAAATTTAAATCGTCTTTTCCATTAAACATTAAAACTTTTTTTCCAGCAATTGGAGTAACTTCTGTCCAACTTATTTCAGTAGAATCTTCTACATCTTGTAGATTGTAGGTGTAAAAAGTATCGTCAATAGGATTATACTGATCATTGCTTAATAAACCATTAAACGTGATAATATTTTTAACAGAAGCATTTTGACTGCTGTTGGCAAATAACAATGCCAATTGAGCTCCATTGCCGTAACCTATAATTGTAATTTCTCTGGTATCTACGTTATCATAATTAGATAAACTATTAATTATAGAGTTTAAAAAAGCAATATCGTTTGCTTTAGAAGATTGATATCCTATGTTCCAAGTATTGTTGTATCCTTGCGGAGCAATCAATATAGTGTTATTAATCCAAGAAACATTTGAAATTCCATCTACTCGATTGGAACCGTTGTCATGTAAACTTATAATCACAGGTAATTTTTTTGTGGCTAATGGAGTATTTGTAACATCGGGTACAAGCACTTGAACTGGTCTATTAACACCATTTGGTTCTTGTTGCCATGTTTGAGAAAAGTTTAATGTTGTGCTTGATAGAGTTGCACCTGTAACAATATTCTGATGCCTTAATCCTTCACTGTATAATTGACCAGGAATTAGAGGATCGTTAGTATCAGGTTGAAATATATTAAATGAAATACTGTTAAGGTTCAATACTAAATTATATGTTGAACCGCGTTCTAAATTAATATTAGGATTCAGTCCAGTTATGGCTGTACCATCTTGAAGGAAAGTAAATTGTCCAGTAGTTTCATTGACATTAAAGTCTGGTGCTGGTGGAATAACTGGAGGTGTATATGTGTTCGTAATTGTTCGAACAATCACATTTCCTTGATTGTCTACCGAAAAGCCTGGAGATTTATATCCGTAATCTGCTTCAAATGGTTTAAAAACTACTGCCATCTTTTTCCCATATTTATTAACTTGTTACCTGACTACCACCAACCAGAGCATTCTGCGTTGAAAAGTAGTGTGCACCAAAAATAATTTTAGAACCTGTGAATTTTTCAGTTTGTGTTTTATTCGCAGGATTGACTTTAATTTGTACTAATGAATTGTTCACAACGCTATCAATCAATATTAAATTTGAGCCTAAATTAGATCGTCCATAAATTGATAAACTGCTTTGATTTGGACTGGCTGATACTAAAATTTTTAATATTTCTTTATTATTAGTATCATAATCTACACTTATAGTATATTCTGCTGAACAGAAAGTGTTCACGTGCCATTCATCTAAAATTAAACCTTCTTCAACCACGTAATAAGGGCCATTATAGGAAAAATTTAACCCATTTTTCATTAATAGGGTATTTCTATCTCCCTTACCAAAAAATCTAGATACATCAAACATATACGATTAGTCCTTTTTATAAGTGTATTTACCTAAAATAGAACAGTTGTGTTCAGGTAAAAAATAAGCAATTATGCTTTTTTTGACTGTTTGATAAGTTTTTGAGTGGATTTTATGATACGCTCTTCAACAGATTCGTCCATAGCCATTATGCCTTCATTTAGACGGTCTGAATATTCATCTGTTATGATCCTGATCGGCGAGTATACTCTAGTTTCAGTTCCTAAATCTATAATATCTATATTTTCATCTTGTGGGAAACTAGTATTGACAGGGAAAGTAGATCCTATAACTACTGTTGCTGTTTTATCAAAACAGTGAGCAATGTGTTGTCCTACACTGTCACATCCAATAAAATGATTTGCTTGTTTAATCAAAGCCATCCAAATTCTTATGTGCGTTCCCATAGGCATAGCCACAGGTGTATTCATGTGTTTGTGAAATTCTAAAGGAAATTCGGTCATAACAACTACTCCGTAATTTTTAGACAATTTACGTACAATATTCCAAATGTTTTTTAATTCTAAACTTCTTCCTGTTATATCTATTATATCAGGTTGTTTATCTTTATTCTTTTCATCTAAAGGTTCCGGTTGAGCTCCTCTTCCAAATGGTTGAAACACAACAATTTTATCTTTGCCTGTTTTTTCTTTAATTTCTGTAATCATTTTTCTAGCAGATAATATTTCTTCTTTGGACAGATAAATTTTAGGTTTTTGCAGATCTCGTAAACCTTTTCCATTAATAGCAATGTCATATGCTTGAGCAAGACTGCACTTTTGATTGTAGTATTCCCATATTCTGTATGGTTCTGGTGATATTAAATCTCTATCTTTTAGCAATTCTTGAAATAAATTTTTGTGCCAATGATCATATGCTCTAAAATGTAGTTTAGGATGTCCTTTAAAAACATCTGTACCACCTTCACACACTAGTATCGGATCTTTATCTGGATTTTCTTCCATGTATTTTTCCACTGCCGGTATAGAACTGATCATTCTACCTGCTCCACCATTTAAAAATATTGCTGTTTTTTTAGACATTTTTTACCTTTATTAATTTTTTATACTCTGGCAAGAACAAGTACTCGATTTCACTGTGCTGAAGTGTTCTCACAGCATCTTCTAATGTTTCAACCAATGGTTCTCCACCTAAGTTAAATGAGGTATTGAATATTATTGGACATTCTGTTTGAGCATGAAACTCTTTGATTAAATCATAGTACAGTGGATTTTGTTCTCTTTTTACAGATTGTATTCTGCAAGTGCCATCCACGTGTATTATACTAGGTATTTTTTCTTCTATGCCAGGTTGACAATTTACAGCATACATCATGTGAGGAGTTTCTTCCATTCCACGCAAGTCAAACCACTCATGCACGTATTCATGTAGTATTGTTCCAGCAAATGGTCTGAAATATTCTCTATGTTTTACTCTATTAACGTGATCTTTACCATTTGAATCTCTTGGATCATATAATATTGATCTGTTACCTAATGCTCTAGGACCGTTTTCTGATTGTCCTTGAAAAATTGACACAATATTTTTATTTGCAATTAACTCAACAACAGATTTATTGTCAGCATCCACTACTTCTACACCAGGTCTATCACAAATCTGTTTGATTTGTTCATCTGTGTATGTTCTTTTTGGACCTAAGTACAGTGTAGGTTCAGCAACTTTCTTTTCTTTAGTCTGTGTTAGACTGTAATAGAACAACATTGCCGCTCCCATTGCCGTACCTGCATCGTTTGATACTGGCTCAGCATAAAAATTAATACCATCTTTGCGTAAAGTTTCTAAATAATAATAGTTGGCTACACAATTCAATCCATATCCTCCAGAAAATACAACATTCTTACAACCACTCATCTGTACTGCTTTGTAAATTAAATCTAAACATTCTTTTTGTGTTTCTTTTTGTACTGCATATGCTAAATCTCTTCTATTCTGCATACGTGTCCAATCATCTTTTTGATCAGAAACAGGATTTTCATCTATAAATGGATACAGTTGACTGTTAACTATCGATGCGTTTGGATATGTTGGCACAATTAAGTTTCTATTCGATAAAGAATAGTAACCTTCTTTTTTGAATAATGGTGGAATAACATCATTGGGTTTTCCATAAGGAAATAATCCCATAGTTTTGCCTGCTTCAATGGCAGTGAATCCGCAATATTGAGTTACTGCTTCATAAACTTTTACAATACCTGCTCTGTCAGTGAATAATGCTTCGTGTGTCTTACCTGGTTCACCAATTGAATCTGAAGCAAAGTCTGAGTAAAATGCTCCTGGACTGGCTTCGCCTGTTCCATAATGTTTGTATAAAGCATATATGTCGTTTGGATAGTCACAACTGAATATACTTTCAACTTCAAACACAGTTGTTTCACCTGATACACTATTTTTTATTGGAATAAATGTTCCTGCTCCGTCCACAATCACTGCAACTGCTTTGTCAAATCCTGATCTATAAAAAGCACACGCGGCATGAAGTTTGTGATGGATATGTGATAAGTCAATCACTTGTGGATGAGGTTGTTCATAGATATGTCTATCAATTAGACCAAGTTTTCGTGCAATACCTGTATAAACATCATCGCCTGAATAATCTACTCTACCTGTTGATCTATCATTTAAACTTTGTGTATGAGCAACAACTAGATAATCTATTTTGTCGGTGTATTTTAATATTTCAACCATAGAAGCATATGGACCGCCATCGTATTTTCTTCTTGATAATCTTTCTTCTTCAATTGAAAACACAACTTCTCCGTCTTTTAGTAAACATACACCTGCATTGTGTCCTCTGGCAATTGCCGCAATATAACCTGTTTTGTTGTATTTTTCTATATCGTCCATTGTTATTCCTCTATTGGATCTCCATTAACAGCCGCCACTACATAGTCTTCTATTTCAGGAGTCATTGACATTATTCTTTCATTTTTTCTGCTTATTCTTTCATCGAATGTGATTCTAATAGGATCATATTCTCGGTCCATTTGTCCTAAATCAATAATATTAAATTTTTCTGATTGTGGATATGATGTATTTGCAGGATATGTAGCACCAAACACAACACTTGCTGGTGTATCTAAACTGTAAGCAAGATGTTGACCCAATGAGTCACATCCTAAAAAATGATCAGCATATTTTATAATTGCCGCCCACTGTCTTAATTCTACTTTTTCTGGCATAGCAACTTCATCTTTAAATCCTGCATCTTTAAAATCTATTCCAAATTCGCTCATTAAAATTACTGCCCAATCTTTTTCTTGTAATTTTTTAATAATATTTTTTAAATTAAAAAATTCTAAACTTCTATTAGACTTATCAACAAATGATCCATCTATTTGTTCTATTGCTCTACCGAATGGCTGTATAATAACTACTTTTTCTTTTTTTAATTTTTCTTTCACTTCATCTACTACTTTTTTTCCAGCAATTAATTCTTCTTTGCTTAATACTAAGGTCGATTTTGGAAGATCTCTTATACCTTTGTTGTTTATTAAAATATCAAATGCTTGGGCTATGTTGCATTTTTGATTAAAATAATCATTAACTCTATAAGGTTCAGGACTAACAATATCCATGTTTACCAGTTTTGTATGAAATAAATTCTTGTGGTACATATCATACGTTTTTGTATCTAACGTTGGATGTCCTTTTAAAATATCACAGATACCTTCTATCACAACTATAAAATTATCATCGCCCGATTCTTGTTGATATTTTTCTAAAGCAGGAATGGCCGAAATTATTCTTCCCATACCACCATTTAAGAAAAAAGCCTTAGGTCTTTTTGTTTGTGTATTCATGTATATGATTACTTATAGATTGAAGTGTTGATAGGTTTATAATATTGATTAAGGTTTGATTAATGGTAATGCCGGAAAAGGTATTTTCCAGTGATGTATTCCAACATACTTGGTTTCAATAACATCTAAGTCTTCTTTATATTTTTGTAAATTTGCTTTTTGGACAACTGTATAAACACCTTCTGGTCTACTTAACTCTCGTTCAACCATTTCTTGATGATCGTGTAAACTTTTTATGAATGCTTCTTGAGTGTGTTGATGTAATCTAAATGGCGGTTTCACATATTCACCGTTTACATATCTTAACTCATGACTGTAATAAATTTGATTAAGCACGTGCCCCCAATTATAATCCCAAATTTCTGGATTACCTTCACTGTCCACAGTGCCTAAATCTTCTTCATATACAGGAACGGGATCATGCGAATATGCATTGGTCAAATATGCCGCTTCCCAAGGATTTAATTTGGCATCTATGATATGAATTTCGTGATTTTCTTCTGGGTAAACAATTACTGAATTCATTTCTTCCAGAGTATGTCCATTAGCAACTTCTTCTTTAAGAAGTCCTGTACCATTTTCAATTCTAAATTTTAAAAATCTTACCCCCGTGTATATGGCAGGGTGTGTTAATCCTTTGCTGAAGTTGTCGATATAAGGTTGGTCAGGTATTTCCATATCGAATGGATACCTATTGAATATTTCTCTGTTGCTCATAATTAAACTTATTTAATTGTTTAACTAAAGAACAGATTTAAAATTGATTACTTAAAGTTTGGTGATTGTGGAAATTTAATTTTCCAATGGTCAATGTCAGCATACTTTGTAGAAACTGATTCTAAAAAAGTTTTGTATGCTGTGATTGAAGCAATTTCTTCATCTGTGTACACATCACTTTTTGCTAACTCAGTATCACAACCTGCTATTTGTCCTGTTACACCTTCCATGAACGCTTCTTTACTTAATCCATGTGTTCTAAATTCTGGCATAACCACTGCATTGCTTTGATATTTGATTGTATCTAGTTTGTAGATTTGAGAAAGTAAACCAACACCATCGTTCCATTCGTGTTCCCACGTTTCTGCATTACCGTCAGCATCAGTTGTACCTAAATCTTCTGTGTAATTAGGAACTTCGCCTGCATCGTATGATCTTGTGATAAGAGCCGCTTCTACAGTATTTTCCTCAGCATTGATATATCCTGACAAATGATCTTCCATACAAGGCAATTCATTTTGGCTCATTAAATCTTCTGTGTCTCCATCTCCAATAACACTTGAAATAACACCTGTGTCTTTGTGGTACTGAAACTTAATAAATTTAGGGCCGTTATAAGTTGCGGCTTGAGTCTTACCACCGCTGAAATCATCAACGTATGGTTGATCTGGAATTGCTATTGTAAATGCTTTTGTAATTGCCATTTTTTATATCCTCTTATACTTTTATTTATCTAATCCTTATTAACTTGACGGAACAAACTTGATTCTTATTCCACCAAATCCACCTCTAATTCCATGATCTCTAACATCTGGACATGGGTTAGGAGATAAACCTCCTGCTCCTACAGGCAGATAGTTGTTACAACCTTGCATCTCATAACATCCGCAAGATCTTGTTGATCTCCAACAGTGTGCATCTGGGTTACCTTGTCTTGGTGTTTTAGTTGCCAAGTTAAGTGCCGCATACCATTGAAATAATTGGTTACCTGACCATTGTGACATTGGTGTGCTATCAGTTTCTTTTTGGAAAGTGATTAACGCTCCTTCTTCAGCAAATAGTCCTGCTGGCATAGCCACGTGTTGTTGGAACTGACATTTACAATGTGGACAGCATCCAAAGAAACTAGCACATGAAAATTGTCCGCAACAGTTTTTATTTGTATCTCCACCGTATGCTAATGCACACCAGTGTCCGTTACAAACGTTACATACTAATCCGCAGTTGTCATTGTTACATTTTGTGTAACAGAAACCTTGAGCTCTGTAACAACAGAATAAAGAAGATCCAGTAGTACACATAGTCTTACCACCAAATCCACCTCTTGAACATACACATCCATTACCGTTGTTGGCTGTGATGTAACATATTCCTGAGGATTGTGAACATCCTGAAAAACATAAATCGTGAGAATAACAACTGTGTCCTGTTTGACCAGTTATTGTGTCATCTGCTTCTACTGTGATAGTTTTTTTAACATAAGCACCTGCATTGCCTGGTAAACCATCACCACAACAACACATTCTAGCACCTGAACCACCCGCACCCCAAACTTCTATAGTGGCTGTACCTGCTTGATTAGCCGTCCAACAAATACCATTACAAAATACAGAGTAGTTAGTACCAGGTGTGTACGAATAGATATATCCAGTTTCGAGATTGTTTTCAATCATCTCTGCTGGGTTTCTAGTAGTTAATAATCCTTTTAAACTTGCCATAATACTATTTACTCCTTCTACGGTTGCGCCACCAGTTCATATTCATCTGTTGGTGATACAAACTTGATTCTAATTAAACCATATCCACCTCTGTGTGCGTGATCTCTTACGCCATCACATGGTGTTGGACCTTGTCCTGGAATTCCTGCTGGAAAGAAAGTGTTACATCCTTGTTGTTCATAACAACCGCAACTTCTGTTACCTTCCCAACAAGCCGTGTATGGTCCACCTGTTGTAGGGTTACGTGTTGCTAGGTTAAATCCATGAGATGCATTCATCCATCCTCCTGACCCTGACCATTGAGTTCTTCCTGAGTCTGAGTCCATTGTGTAATGTACCTCACCACCCAGCGTTGAAATCATTCCTGGAGGGAATTTAATAATTGGAACTTGTCTACAGTTACAGTTAGGTTGACATCCTCTAAAGTAATGACAA
>Ga0222714_10003407_pt1 | contig 16219 bp, 16 predicted proteins | sample C33_3DmetaG_FD_165048 | JGI IMG/M metagenome (GOLD analysis project Ga0222714, IMG submission 165048) | Estuarine water microbial communities from San Francisco Bay, California, United States - C33_3D | ecosystem: Environmental > Aquatic > Marine > Unclassified | place: USA: California...
CAAAGTCGGCTACAACAAAGTCGGCTACAACAAAGTCGGCTACAACAAAGTCGGCTACAACAAAGTCGGCTACAACAAAGTCGGCTACAACAAAGTCGGCTACAACAAAGTCACAGAGTAGTAGTGACCTAAGTGGAATGACATTTACAAAGTATGGTAAGGGATACATTCTGACAACTGATGAAACTGATTCAAGATATGGAACAAAGTACCTTCTTGAAGATGTTGATGATGGTGGTTTTTGGAATTCAAATGCTAATGGTTGGTTCTTCCGAAAGATGCATTATGATCTGCTAACTGAACTTGGAGCAACTTATGTTAAGAGTGAAGATAGTTTTGTAACAAGTGATACTACAGTAGGTGTTCGTCCTAACATCAATAAATATGGTAAGGGGTTTTTGCTAAAGGCTGATTCACATTTTAAGTATACTGGTGATGATATGAAGTATTTTGAAGGAGGTTGGTATATGCCAACACAGAAGGGTTGGTTTTTCAGAAGTGCTGAAGCAAAGGCGTTTATGAAGAAATATAATATGTAAATTAATTAATAATTTAAATAAAATAAAAATTAAAAAACTAAAATAAAAATTAAATAAAAAAAGAATAAAAATCAAGTTAAAAATGTAAAATATAATAAAATTCAACTAAAATTAAATAAAAAATTTTTTTTTAAATCTTATATCTTTAATAAATATTTTTTTTAGATATACCTAATTTCTATTAATATTTTTTGTTAAATATGTAATCTTAGACTTATCCGTATATAATATATTATTACAATTATTACATTTTCTTTTTTTGGAAAATATGTCACAATACAAAGTATAAATTAAAATATGAGACATAATTTGATAAATTAATTGAATAAATAAAGGTAATATTTTTTTATTTATCAATTTTATTTTATTTTTTATTTAAAAAAAAACTTCTATTCTTTATATATTTGATGAGTTTTTCAAATAATCTTCCAAAAGCTATTAAAATTCTTCATCCAAATATTTTTCCAAGAGGTGGTAAAGGATCTTGGATTGAATCAATAAATGGACTAATGTATTTAGATTTTACTTCTGGAATAGGTGCATTATCTACTGGTCATAGTCATCCGCATATTGTAAGTAAAGTTATTGAACAAGTTAAACAATATGTACATATGCCTCAACAATTATTTAATATCCATGATATATCAAATGAATTTACTGGTAAATTATTAACTGTTATGCCAAATAAATCTTTAGATAGTGTATTTTATGTAAATTCTGGATCAGAAGCAACTGATAATGCTATAAAAATTGCAAGGGCTTATACAAATAAAAAAAATATAATTACAATGAAAAAAGGATTTCATGGTAGAACTTATGGTGCATTATCTGTAACTAGTTCTAATTTAACATGTAAGAAAAATGTAAATCCATTATTAAGTGGAGTATATTATTGTGATATAAATAAAATACAAGACTTTAAAGATATATTAACCTACCAAACTAGTCCAGATGAGGTATCTTGTGTAATATATGAGCCTGTCCAAGGAGAAGGAGGTATTTATTCATTAGATATTGATTTTTTACAAGAGATTCACGAAATATGTTATGAAAATAATATATTAACAATAGCAGATGAGGTACAATGTGGTTATGGAAGAACTGGAACAGTTTGGAATATTCAACAAAAAGAAGTTATACCTGATATTTTGACATTTGGAAAAGGAATTGCAAGCGGATTTCCTCTCGCAGGCTTAGTTTCAACAGAAAAAATTATGGATAATATAGGAACTAATTTTTTAGGTGGAACATATGGAGGTAATGGTATGAGTTTGGCTGCTGCCAGTGCGACATATGATGTATTTTTACGTGAAAATATATTAAATAATGTTTTTTTGAAATCGCAATTACTGCATAGAGAATTAGTAAATTTACCATGTGTTAAATCATTAAGAATTTATGGGTTAATGATTGGTATTGAATTTTTCTTTTCAGATAAACCTGAAAAAGTTAAGAAAATAGTGGAAGAAATGAACAAAAGACATGTTTTAATTTTAACGTGTGGTAATAATGGCCAATATATTAGATTGCTTCCACCACTAAATGTTAGTAATTTGGAATGTGAGGTTTTTTTAAAAAATTTTAAAGAAGTTTTAGAAGAAGTATGTTAAATTTATTTACATTTTTTTGTTTTATATTATTTAATTTTTAGTAATTTTCTAACATGGAAATCATTATATTATATTATATTTATTTTTCCTATGACTAAAAAATTTATATTAATAATATAATAGTATAAGATTATGAATAGCCAAAAGAAAACTTCACCAAGGACAATTTCACCAAAAACTAAAAAAACATCACCATCACAATTACCTCAAAAATTATCTAAACAATCTATTAGAAGAGCTAGAAGACCTCCTCCTTTGTTTACAAAAGAACAATATGAAACATTATTATCAAAACCAAAGACATTTTCAAAAAAAAATGATGTTTTGTATAATTTAAAGCATATGTCAATAAAACAAATAAATAAGATATTTGATGAATTAAAAAGAGAAAATATTGATTTTACATTTGATTGTAAAGTATTAGCAAGTTTTCATGGAAGAGATATTGTACAAATTAATTCAATTAATGGAAAACCACTTGAAACTGACTTATTTTTTTATAAATCATCTGGAGTATCAAGAATGGATAAGTCAATTAAAGATATATGGTTTCCTTGTGGAGAAAAATGTGTATCTCCTTCCTCACAAAGAATAACAAAGGCTGAGGATAAATTTTTATTAAACGACATGATGCTAGAATCGCAACTTAATTCTGAAACAAATAGTTATAAGCCAGAAGATAATATTCCACATTTAACAAGATATGGTCGTTTTATAAATAAACAAAATGCGTTTATTTCAAAGATGCTTGGAGAAGGCTTTGATGCTAAATGTAAGGCTTAGGTAATTATTATTTTTCACTTTAAAATTAGTGACTATTCTTTTTTAAATTTGTTACTATAATTTATTAAATTTTATAACTATTATTTGTAAAATTTGTGACTATTCTTTATAAAATTATGAATATAAAAAAAATTGACTTAACAATAACAATATATTGTTCAACATAACACACAAATTAATCTAATCTTTTAAGATAAAATGTTTTCCTCACTAGCAAGAAGTGTACTTATCAACAATTATGCTAAATCAATTCAAAGAAATCTTTATTGGGTAAAAAAAACAAAAGATTGTTCTTATATTGGTTTACAAAAGGATACAATTTATGTATATGAAGGAATATATAATATTGAATTTCCAAAATATAAAACTATTTTACAAGGTGATGTTTTGTTTAGTGTAGATTCAAATACTGTTTTGGATAAAAATATTAGATCAAATAATGATTATTATGTATTAGAAACAAATAAAGGGGCTATTAAAAATATAAATTTAAATCCAGAAGAAAAAGAAAAAAATTGGATTATCAAAGTTAAAGAAGTTGGGAATTCTGAAGAATATAATATTTTTTTGGATAGAAATCAATATGCCACAGATGAAGAAAAAAGACATAAAATCAATGAATTATTTGACACTAAACAAAAATACACACCTTATACATATTATTACAATAATTCAAGTAATCATGATAAACAATTTCATCATGCTAATGTTAACGAAAATGACTTAATCCAATATATTATTGGTAATCATTAAACAAATAATTAATCCAATATATTATTGACAATCATTAAACAAATCATTAATCCAATATTTAATATTTATTTTTTTTTATTTTTATTCAGGTAACAATTGTTTACCTACCTATTTTTTATTAAAGAAAATATATTAAAGAAAATATATTAAAGAAAAAAATAGTTAAAAGGGTAATTTAATTAATATTTAAATATGAAACTACATAATACTCTTAGAAATTTAAATGCATATTCAAAACTTATTACCCAAAATAAATCACAAGGGGCTTCTCAGGCTATGTTTTATGCTCTTGGATTAAATGAAAATGATTTAAAAAAAGGACAAATTGGTATAGGAAGTAATTGGTATGAAAGCAATCCATGTAATAATCATTTAAATATTTTATCAAAAAGGTTAGAAAAAGTATAAATAATAAATCTAATCTTATAGGTTTTAGATTTAATACAATAGGAATCAGTTATGGTCAAACTAATGGACATAGTGGTATGAATTTTTCATTATCTTCGAGAGAACTTATAGCAGATTCATATGAATCAATTGTAAAGGCTCATTTATATGATGGTAATATATCAATTCCAGGTTGTGATAAGAATTTGCCGGGGTGTTTGATGGCAATGATTTCAATAAATAAACCTAGTTTTATGATTTATGGAGGAAGTATTAAACCAGGATGTTTAAATAAAAAAAATATTGATATTGTTGATGCTTTCCAATCTTATGGTACTTATTTAGTAGATAAAGATGAAGAAAAAAGATTATCTGTTATTAAAAATGCTTGTCCAGGTTCGGGTTCATGTGGTGGAATGTATACTGCTAATACAATGGCTACTGCTATTGAAGCAATGGGAATGATGATTCCAAATAGTTCATCAAATCCAGCTTTATCTAATGAAAAATTCAATGAATGTTATAGTTCTGGCAATATTATTGAAAATCTTATTATTAATAATATATGTCCATTAGATATTATAACTAAACAATCTATTGAAAACGCAATTACTGTTATGATTTCATTAGGAGGTTCAACTAATGGTGTTTTACACTTATTAGCAATTGCAAAAACTGCAAATATTGATTTATCGTATAAAGATTTTGAAAGAATTGGAGAAAAAACAAATGTAATAGCAAATATGAAACCAATGGGTCAATATTTAATGTATGATTTATATAAAATTGGTGGTGTTAATGTTGTTTTAAAAATTCTACAAGAAAATGAATTGTTAAATGACCAATGTTTAACTATAACTGGGAAAACTTTAGCAGAAAATATACAACACATTAGTTATAATTATGATGATATTAAACATATTATTAATTATTCTTATCCTTATACTAAAAAAATATCAAAATCTGAATCAAAGTCAAACTGTCATATTAAGGTATTATATGGTAATCTTTCACCAAATGGTTGTGTGGCAAAGATTTCGGGAAACGAAGGACATTATTTTAAAGGAAAAACCCTTGTTTTTGAATCGGAAGATGAATTCATTAATTCATTAGAAAAATTAGATATAAACAAAAATGAAAAAAAGGTAATTGTTATTAGAAATCAGGGACCAAAAGGTGGACCAGGTATGCCCTAAATGTTAAAACCAACATCAGCTATTGTTGGATTAGGTCTAAAAGACAATGTAGCATTTTTAACAGATGGTCGTTTTTCTGGTGGGTCACATGGTTTTATTGTAGGTCATATTTCACCAGAAAGTGCTGAAGGTGGACCAATAGCATATATAAAAGATGGTGATATTATTACTATTGATATAAATAAAAATGAGATTAATTATGAAAGTGTATCTAATAATGTTAGTAACAACAATAATGATGATTATTTAAAATATAAAAAAGTAGTTGAATTAAATAATTTAAAACATCATGAACCCGAATCCCATTATTTGAGAAAGTATGTAAAATTAGTAAGTGGGTCTGAAAATGGATGTGTTACTTATTAATAAATTTGTTTATTTTGATAACAAAAATTTAATAAAAAATAAGTATTGATGAATTTAATTATACTTAAACCTTATTTAGTATTTATTATTTATAATTATATTTACTTTTATGTTAACTGAACTTTTATTCACATCATTGATATTATCTAATTTGATTAGTATAATATCATTTTTATTTAGTTTAAGTATTTATTTTTTATCAAAATATTATAGTTATTATATTTTTGATTCTGTTTCAGATCCAATAAATACTACAAACCTTCTAAAAAAAATAAAAAAAAATAATGGTTTCATATCACAACTAACTGTAAAAGATGGTTCAAAGGAACCTACAGGAATTTGTTTTAATTATGAAGAAAAATATTTAGCATATATAGAAAACTATAATGTATCAAATAATTTTAATTCTAAAATGAATTCAAAAATATATATTATAGGAAAATGTCCGATAGAAATTAAAAATATATCAAACTTAAATAATGATGAAGAAAAGGAAAAAGATTTTGTAAAAGTTTATTTATCTAGTCAATATCACGATGGTCACTTTAAAGAAATAAGTTTACCATTTAAAAACTTTGAGCCATTTGATTGTCAACAAAAAATAATGGAAAAAATAATTGATAGTTATAGAGAAAACAGATTTTACATTTGTAGAAGTTTAATATATGGTGAACCAAAAAAAGGGAAAAGTTTTATTGGTAAACTATTAGCTCAAGAATTTAAGTCAGCTTATTGTTTTGATATAAAATTAGATAGTCCAGGTACTCAATTATTAAATTTATGGAATACATTTAAGCCTGAAGAAAATAAACCTCTAATTGTTCAAATAGATGAATTTGATATATTAATAAAAAAATGCCATGAACAAACTATTGTAACAAAACATGATTGGATGAAAACAATGGTTTATGATAAACAAAGTTATAATACTTTTATATCTGAGTATATGATTTGTTTACCATATGTTATTTATTTATTTACAATGAATTCAACACCAGAAGATATTAATGCATTAGATACAAGCTATATAAGAGAAAATAGAATAGATTTATTATTGAAAATATAAGAAATATAAAATTTAAAATATATAAAAATAAATATAAAAATAAATTAAAATTAAAAAAAATATAAGGCATACAAAATATTATAATATATTAAATGGAGCCTTTGATTTTAACTTCTTCTTTTTTATTTGGAAAAGAATTAATGACACAAACTGTAACAAATAGTACTAAAACTATATTGGGAAGTGTTACAACTATTTTAGATGATGAAGATTTTACTTTTAAAAAAATGTTAATGGAATATGACTTAACATCAAAAGTAGAAATAATAAATATTTATATAAATGAAATAACAAATAATAATAGTTTATTTGAAAAACATAGTGTAAAATTAGCCATAAAAAATGTATTAGATATGTTAGAACATATAAGTATAGAAATTAAAGTAATAGAAAAAAAAATAAAACAACATAAAGAATTATGGTTTCATATATTTAGGACTCCTGATTATAAAATATTATTATTAGATTTAGAGAGTAATATTAAAATATTAAATGAAAGATTTAAATTATTGATTGAAATAAAAAATTAATATATATTAATATGATTAAAGTATTGTATGTAACAGTATTAGTTTTATTTTTATTATTAATATTTTTAAATCACAAAAAAGAAGAATTTATGGGATATGGAAATGTATTTGGTGTTCATAGTAATCCTAATCCAAACTGTATTTTAAATAGAGATTGTCATGCAGGCTCATATTATAGATCACAACAATATTCAAATATGGAAGAGCCAGTAGATTATAGATTAACAAGAGAAAGAAAACATGTTGTAGATGATTGTGTTAGAAGTTTAGAGGGTTCTATGGTATTTAATAATTGTAATAAACTTTATAAAAAAATAAATTATAGTTTCTCTTGAATTATTTAGATTATTACCATTCTAAGTTGGCAGATGTTTTTAGACACATAGTACATTTATTATTATAATCAGGCAATGCGTCATTTAATAATTCTAAATCTAAATATCTTATTTTTTCACAACCAAGATATATAGATAAGTTTTTTTCATTTATATTGTTTATTACTAATTCTTCTTTTGTTGGTATATCTATACCATAAATACATGTATTATTTATAGGTGGTGAAGCAATTATCACATATATTTTATTTACACCAAATTCTTTTAAGTTTCTCAACAAATTTTTTAGAGTGATTCCTCTAACAATTGAATCATCAATTAAAATCACATTTTTCCCTTTAATTTTTTTATCAAATAAGTATTTTACATTAGCATATTTATTTCTTTCTTCATTTGTACTTAAAATAAATGTTCGGCTTACTTCACTATTTTTTAGAATATAATTTTCAAATGGTATTCCAATATTTTCAGCATAGGAAAAAGCATAATTATTACCTGTATTTGGAACACCACATACAATAAATTCTTCATTACTAAAATGAAGTTTTAATTCATCAAAATATTTTTTATCTCGGTTTGCCATTAATTCTCCTATGTTTTTTCTATATGTGTTAATTTTAGTGTCTTGAAATAGAGAATCATTTTTAAGAAAATAAATATATTCAAATAAACAATGTTTTTCAAATAAATTAGGAAAATTTATTAGTTCCTTTAATCCATATTTATTTAATCCATGTAATGACCCAGCATCTATTTCAGTTATATAGTCATTTTTTTCAAAAACACAAGATTCCGATGAAAATGTAAATGTATTAGATTTTGAAATATGAGTATATGTTAATGGTCTAACTCCAAATCTATCTTTTAGTATATATATGCTATCATTAGTTTGAATAATAATATTATATGCTCTACTAAAATGTTCAAGGAAATATTCGAGCAATTCCTTCCAAGATTTATATTTTTCAGAATAAATATTTAAAAAATCAATAATCATTGTTGTATCATTACTATAAATATTAGAAGAAACGTATTTATCAATTGGTATATTTCCATTAAAAACTAAACAATAGTCTCCAAACTTATTACTAGATAATACTGGTTGATTCACACTATTATTTTTTTTTCCTGAAGTTGTATATTTAGTATGTCCTAATATTGATTTTGACTTTATATTTTTAGTTTTTTCATATAATTCTTCAAAAGTTGTTGATGAGATACTTTGCAGTTTTCCTTCGTAAAGATAACTAATACCTACATTATCTTGTCCTCTATGGTATAATAGTTTTAGTTTATCTATAAAAGTATGTAAATTTGTTATATTATTATTACTGAAGTAAGCTAATATGCCACACATAAATATAAATATAATATTAGTAATATTCTTAGATAGATATTAAAACGAAATATTTAAAAACATATTTGTTTATTTAATAATTCATAATTCATAATTCATAAAATTCTGTATAAAATAATATTATAATTGTATGGGTAATATTGAAAAATTAAGTATTTAAATGATTTAAAGAATTTTTATATATTTTATATAGGCTTATGAATTCAGATACAAAATTGAATAATAAATGGATTTTATGGTATCATGATCCGTTAGATACCAATTGGGATATTAAAAGTTATAAAAACCTCCAAGAAATATCAAACATGAAAGAATTTTGGGAAATATATAAATTTATGGACAATAATATTGTTGAAAATAGTATGTTATTTATGATGAGAGATGGTATTAAACCTCTATGGGAAGATGAAAAAAATGTTCCTGGTGGCTGCTGGTCATTTAAGATAACTAAAGGTAATTTAGCAAGGGTATGGAGGAATTTGTCGGCGTATTTATGTGGTGAAACATTGATTTCAAATAAAAAGAATTATCCATTGCTTAATGGAATATCAATTAGTCCTAAAAAGAATTTCTGTATTGTAAAAATATGGAATGGAGATAAAAAACAAAATAATCTAGAATTACTAAACAAAATAGAAGATTTACCCTTTGATACTTGTATTTTCAAAGAACATAAGTGAAAACTAAAACAAAAACATAAACATAAATAAAACCAAAAATCACTACATTATGAATTTTATTAGATTTACTTTTAATTTTTATTTAATTTGATTATTATAAAACTATTTATAATATTTTTATTAACTTATTCATTATCGCATTTTGGTGCCAAACACAATTTAATACTTCCCAAAGAAGCAACTTGATACTTAAGAATAAGTGGATAATCATTCTTTAAATATAATTCGATGTTGTTACACAAGTTAGTACATTTGCTAAATAATACTAAATGTTTTAAGGCAAAAATACCTTGTACGATTTCATCTGGATTTTGATTTTGAACAAACGATAATCCAGAGTTGGTTTCACCAATTGATGTTTCTTGAGATGCAAACTGACCACTACAACTAAAAATTAATTGGTTTTCTAAACTTTTGATTTCAATATTTTCAGCTAAATTGTGCATATCTCTACAGATTTTTTGGAAATCAACTGATGGCATTGTAATAACTGAATCAAAAAGAGCTGGTGGAATTTGGATATTATCTTCATGTAAATCCATCAAGTTAAGCATGTATTTTGTCATTGTGTTCTTTTCGCTATTTTCAATCTTAATACCAAGTTTACTTTCATTACCTTCTTCCAAATATAATGTAAGCGCATCATTGTTTCCCATTGTTTTAATCAATTTAAAAAGATTAACCATATTAATACCTAAAATTCTCTTATTTTGACAATGGTATGATTCAAAATTTTCAGCATTAAGTTTAAGGTGTACTAATACTGTATGGGAAGAATCCATCGCCATAATTTTGATACCTGTTTCATCAAATTCAAAATTGGCGTCTGTTAAAATTTCTTTAAGTGCTTCTGTTAATACTCTAAATGCTGCCGATTGAACGGTCTTGATTTCTAATATCATATTATCCATTTTATAATTTATAAAATTAAATCATCTTTAAATTCATTTATAATTAAATTTATATTAAATAATAAACACTCTTAAGTTTATTTTAAATAAATAACAATCAACTTATATAGACTTAAGTAAGTAAAATAATAAAAATAATAAATCAATATAGATTTAAGTAAGTAAAATAATAAAAATAATAAAAATAATAAATCAATATAGACTCAAGTAAGATTATTAATAAATCAATTTAAACTTAAATATTTATATCCATTACTATATTTTAAATCATTAATTTCGATAATATTAAACAATTCTAATATATCAAGTTCTACTTTATATTTTATTTTTCTATCTTTATCATCTTTTGGTACCATATCTGGACCTTTATTTATTTCAAGTATAAATGGGTTCATATTATTATCAAAAATAACATCTACTCCAAACATTTGTAATGTAAGATTATTAATAAGATTATTACTATTATAAATATGGTCTTTTATTGCTAAACAAAGTTTCTTAAATAATTCATTAATATTACCAAATAACAATGTACCACTTCCTTTTATTTTATTATTTAAATAAACTTTAAGTTCTTCTAATGTTAATGGGTTATTGTCATATATATTTTTTTCTGTTGCGTAACTATTTGTTATTCTAGACTCAAAATCAAGTTTGTTCGAATTCAAATCTTTAGCTGAATATAAACATTTTCCTAGTTTATGAATGTAAAATGTAACATTATTATTTTTACATTTAATCAATAAGTATATTCTAAGATTTAGCACTCTCTTATTTATAATATAAGTATCTGTTAAAAATTCTTGAACTACTTTAAATTTATCATCTACATTCATAATCTCATTTAAATTATTTGATAGTTTTATACCCATTTTCCTTTGAAGATTTTTTTTTATAACATAAACCTTTTTAGGATTAAATTGTTTTTTAAATAATTGCATATCTTTCTTATCACTTAAAATATAAGATTCTGGCATTATAGTTTTCGCTACATTCCTTCCATAATAGTCATGTATTAATGACCATAATGAATTTTTACTTGTAATTTTGTCACAACCATTTATACCAAATATTATTTGATCATTACTTGAAACCTTAATTTTTTTCAATTCATTTTCTACATTACCATAACCACAAGGCAAATAAATATCCCATTCTTTACTATAATCTTCTTCATAATTAATATCATATTCTTCAAATATTTCCTTTTTTAGATTTTTTAAACTTTTTTTTTTACATCTTGTATAAGTTGCAAAATTTTCAACACCATAATCATTCATTTTCGAATATATTATTAACAAAAGTAATAATATAAATAAAAATAATACTATCATAATATTATATTATATATTTTCTATATCTAACATTGTAATTCCTGCAATTACAATACAAACAAAGGAACCTAAGAATTTTGTTATAGATTTCTTTTCTTCTAATTTTTTATTGAATTTTCTTAAATAAATTATACTTCCAATAAATAATAAAGTTACAAATATAATTACTAATATTTGTTTATATTTTTTGGAAATACTAACTGTTTGGTTCTTTTCGTTTTCGTCTCTTTTATCAATTTCTAATAAACTATTTTTTATAAAACTTGGTACAATATTGTAAATTTTTTGTCTTAAAAGCAAGATTATAGGTAAGGATAATATAAATAAAAATATTATAAATACAAAAAATTCTGGTATTACTGTTCCCATAAAAAATATTATACCAACTATTATAAGAATAAATACAATCAAAGTAAGTGTTGATTTAACCTTATATTTTGGGTTATCTTTTACAATTACTTCCATTTGGGCATTACTAATTTCTTCTTTTTTTTCACTACTCATTAAATATTAATAAGAAATTTAAATTAAATAATATGATTAAACAAAAATACTAAGAATGTAATGGCATACAAAATAGATTACCATTGCTACAACAAGGAAATCTACCTTCTTTAAAAACTTTAAGTTTTTCAATAAAAATACCTTTGTATCAGGATGGGCTACAATGTAAAATAAGCAAGCAAATAATAAACTCTTCAAAAGAAGATTAAGACTTAATATTTTTTCTCTTATTTGTCTTCCTGAAAAATGCTCAATGTTCATTGAACCAGCAAAATTTTCTACTGCTTCTTCTTCTTCATCTTTATCATTAGCTTCTTCATTATTGGCTTCTTCATCATTAGCTTCTTCATCATTAGTTTGTTCTTCATCATTAGTTTGTTCTTCATCATTGGCTTTTTCATCATTAGCTTTTTCATCATTAGCTTCTTCATCATTAGTTTGTTCTTCATCATTGGCTTTTTCTTCATCATTGGCTTTTTCATCATTGGCTTTTTCATCATTAGCTACTTCATCATTAGCTTCTTCTTTAGTTGATGAATTAGAATCAGAACCATCTAAATGTTTACAGTATCTTTTATCATTCATTGTTAAAGCAACATCACAATCAAAGTTAGCATCATCATAATTAGCTGAAGCTGTAGACCACTGTATTGCTTCTTTAGATTGTGGGTCAAATTCATCTACTGCTTTTGCTTCACAGTATTTATCATTTCCTTGCATAATTGTAAATCCATCATCACAATTATAATAGTTCATTTCTTCTGAATTACTTGAAACATCATTTTCTTCTTCCGCTTGGAAGTGTTCATAAATTGGAGAACCCATATTACCAAAAACCATTATAATATAAAAAAAGAAAAAAATAATAATTATTTTATTATTTATTATTAATGGAATCAAATATAAAACTTAAATTAAATATTCCAAATATCTTCATTTGTCTTTTATTAATGATAGTTGGATATTTGTATTACAATAAATATTTACAAAAACAAAAAGAACATTTCCAAATTAGTGCTTTGACAAAATTAAATAACAATCTAAGAAATTTTAATGAGTCTATGAAAAAAAATAGACCTAGCTACGCTAAAGAAGAAAAGAAGAAAATTAAAGATAAATATAGCAAATATAAACCAATAAAACCAAAGGATTTAAAAGATTGTAAAATTTTAATTACTGGATCAACACGTGGATTTGGTCTAGAGATAGCAAAAGAAGTAAATAAACATAAACCTATTTTAATTATTACAGGAAGAAATCAAAAAAAAGTTGATGAAATAGTTAAAATGCTTCAAAGAACAAATGAAGATGTATATGGTTTTGCTATGGATTTATCATCAAAAGGTAGTTCAGAAAAATTATTTAATTTGGTTTATAATAAAGTAGGAGTTATAGATATTTTAATAAATAATGCTTTTATGTCTAAGGGTTCTAGATTTTTATTATCTAAAAATGAAGAAGATTGGACACAAGAATTTAATGTAAATATCAATAGTTCTATTGTTTTGTCACAGAAATTTGCTTATAAAATGAAAGTTTATAAAGTTAAGGGAAGAATTATTAATATTAGTTCATATATTTCAAAGTCAAGTAATACATTACAAGATTCTGGTAGTGAAATATTATTCAAAAACATGTTAGAAAAGTTTACAAATATGTTAGCAGAAGAATTATATAATGAAAAAATTGCAGTCACAACAATAAGAATTGATAATTTCCTAAATACTGGATTTAAAAATTTCTTAACAGAAAGTTTAGAACAATCAAAATCATTCTCGGATACATTTGGTAAATATATGGGTACAGATCCAAAGAAAATTATGTCAGTTGTTAATTATGCTTTAACTGCTCCATTTCATGAAATTTCAGGTAAGGTTTTGTCAACAAAAGCATTTATAGAAAATGAAAAATTATCTAAAATTGTACCATCACATAATTTAAAACTTAATCAAGATATTTATAAAAATGTTGTATATACAAAAACAATTAAAAGAAATGAAAAGGGGAAAACATATTTAGTTAAACAAAATCCATATAAAAATTCTCCAAGAATAACACAATTTATGAATAAATCAAAAAAACATTTTAATAATGTTAATACAATATCGAAATATGAAGTTATATTAGATAATGTTATTGCCAAGAAATTAAAAGTAAAACCTGAAAATATAGTATTTTTTAAAACTGAATATGATTGTATTAAAAAATTGGTTGAATTATTAGTTCCAAAGTATCAAGAAATAGTTTCAATATTTCCATCATTTGACATTTTACAATTAATAGGATATGAAAATAAGATTAATATTAAATATGCTATGATGGAAATAAAGAAAAATAAATTCTTTTTACCTGATTATGATAGAGTATTATCTTTAATAAATACAAAAACAAAGTTAATATATTTATCAAGTCCAAATATTATTTCTGGTCAAAATATTGTTGATGACGATGAGTTTAAAGAATTTATAAAAGCAATACCAGATAATATACCAATTCTTATAGACCAAAGATTTATTGAATTTTGTTCTGAAATAAATAATGAAACATTAAATCCTTTAAAATATTTAAAGAAGGAAAATATTATTGTTTTGAGAACATTTAATAATTTTTATTCAATAGAAAATTTGGAACTAACATATATTATAACAAACACTGAGTTGGCAAATTTAATAAAAACTTCTCAAGTAATTAATCCTATAGATAAATTCACAGAAGATTTAGCTTTAAAGGTTTACAATGATAAATACTATGATTCTATAAGAAAAAAGATAAAACAAGAAAGATATAGAGTTTTTCAAATTCTTGATGAAAATAAAATAAAATATTTAAATAGTGATACAAATTATTTCTTGATATCAACAAATCAAGATAGGGATACAATAAAAGAAGATTTGGAAAAAAGAGGTATTATACTTTACTCATCTTATGATGGTCATGATTCATATTGGACATTACCATTAGGTACTAAAGAAACAAATGATTTGGTGCTAGATACAATCTTGGCAGCTTAAATTAAATTTATTATTATTTTTTTATTATTTTTATTTTATATTTTTATATTTTATTTTTATATTTCATTATAAATCATCCTGGAATGATGACATTAATATAGTTTCATTATCTAATAATTTACTATTACTATTTTCTGCTACTATTCTGTTTGTGTCATCTGAAGTGACTGTTTCATCTACTTCACTTACTTGAGTGACTGCTTCAACTGCTTGGGTAACTATATTTTCTACAACTGTTTGGATAACTAAGTTTTCTTGAGTAACTGAGACTTCTGCGTCTTCTTCTGCTTCGCATTCTTGAGTAACTGCATCTTCTACTTCGCATTCTTGGGTAACAGAGTCTTCTACTTTGCATTCTTGAGTAACTGCGTCTTCTTCTACTTCGCATTCTTGAGTAACAGAGACGTCATCATCATGATCTTCGGATACTTCTAGATCTTCATAAGAAAAAGAGTTTTCTAAAAATACATCATTTGATATAATTTCATTATCTAGGTCTTCAACAACATCTTGCTCTTTTTCATCGTTTGCGCTTGCGTCTTCTTGGGTGACTATGTCTTCTTGGGTGACTGCGTCTTCTTGGGTGTCTGCGTCTTCTTGGGTGACTGAGACTGCTTCTACTTTGTTTGCGCTTGCGTCTTCTTGGGTGACTGCGTCTTCTTGGGTGACTATGTCTGCTTCTACTTTGTTTGCGCTTGCGTCTTCTTGGGTGACTATGTCTGCTTCTACTTTGTTTGCGCTAGCATCTTCTTGGGTGACTGCGTCTTCTTGGGTGACTGCGTCTTCTTGGGTGACTGCGTCTTCTTGGGTGACTGCGTCTTCTTGGGTGACTGCGTCTCCATGGGTGACTGCGTCTT
>Ga0222714_10003413_pt1 | contig 16202 bp, 11 predicted proteins | sample C33_3DmetaG_FD_165048 | JGI IMG/M metagenome (GOLD analysis project Ga0222714, IMG submission 165048) | Estuarine water microbial communities from San Francisco Bay, California, United States - C33_3D | ecosystem: Environmental > Aquatic > Marine > Unclassified | place: USA: California...
AAAAAATCTGGACAAGGATATACTGGTGTAGGTGCTGTATTTTATAATGATCTTACTGATGTTTTAGCAAGAAGAACATTTGATGAATCAGGACATTATTATGTAAAACCTTTTGATGTTACTGTTGTTAACTCATTAAACGATGGTTTGGGTAATGGAGGTATCTTTAACGCAGGACAGTTTACTCCTGGAGGAGTAACTGCTAATGATGATCTTGTACTGTATAAGATTTCTCCCGGAAAGGCATATGTAAAGGGATATGAAATAGAAACCTTAAATGCTCAGTACCTTGATGTAGATAAACCAAGAACAACCAAAACTCTTGAAAACCAAAATATCATTTATAATACAGGACCAACATTCAGAGTTAACAGAGTTTATAGAGCACCAACTGTTGGTCTTGGAACATATTTTGTAAGCCTTAGAGACCAAAGAGTTGGTTCTGATCAAGAAACAGTTCCAGGAAAGGAAGTTGGTTTAGCAAGAGTGTATGATTTTAGACTTGAGTCTGGATCATATGATGCAGTGAATGGTAATCTAAACGAGTGGAACCTTGCTCTTTACGATGTACAAACAACCACAGATCTTACTCTCAATCAAGCAGCAACTCTGTCTGTTCCTACATTTGTAAAAGGAAATAATAGTGGTGCTACTGGATTTTTAAGATATGCAGTTACTGCTGGAACTGCGGTTACTGTTTATGAAACAGAAGGATCTTTCATACCAAATGAAAAACTTCTTTTCAATGGAGTTGCTGATGGTAGAATTGCCATAGCAGTTACTGAACATGGAATTTCGGAAGTAAAATCTGTTTATGGAACAAATAATGGAACACTGGGAATTAATACTTTCAGTGCTGATGTAATTCAATCTACCAAGTTCAATGTAGGTATTGCAACTGTTAGTGCTCTTTCTGGTGGTATCAGTACAATTACTGCTAAGAATCAATTATTCCCAGGAACTTTAGTTAAAGAGAATGATCTTCTCAGATACACTGATACAACTGCAGGTCTTTTAACAAATGATCCCATTTTTGCAAGAGTTGTAAGTGTAGGAACAACTCAAATAACCGTTGCCTCTGTTGCTGCAGTATCTGGAATTGCCAGTGGACACCTCCCATCATCAACTTTAGAGGTAACTGATCTAAGAGTTTTAAAAACTGATCTCGCACCAGTTTCAGATTCTTCACTCTTTACACCATTACCAAAAACAAATGTTTCTGAAGTTGATATTTCAGATGCAACCCTAACTATTAGAAAAACTTTTAGTGTTGATATCTCCAGCAATCAATTGTCCTCACAGGCAGTTGCCGGAACCAATGAAATTTTCTTACCATTTGATGAAGAAAGATATTTATTAACAAGATCAGATGGATCCACTGAAGTATTAACTGCAGATAAGTTTGATATTGGTGCTGATGGAACCACATTACAAATTCGTAATTTGGGAACTAATGATACTGGTGCAAACTTAGTAGCTACCTTAAGAAAATCAAAACCAAAGGCAAAAATTAAAATTAAAAATAGAGTAAACTCTATTGTAGTTGACAAATCAAAACTATCTGGATCTGGAATTGGTACAACAACTCTTAATAATGGATTAACTTACGGCAACTATCCATATGGAACGAGAGTTGAGGATGAGTTTATTTCTTTGAATTTCCCAGACGTTATTGAAATTCATGGAATATATGAATCCGCAAATACATCTACAGCAACTGCACCAAGAGTAACTTTACAATCAATTAATAGTGCATCAACAACTACTGCTGAATTTTTAATTGGTGAGCAGATTGTCGGTCAAACTAGCGGTGCTATTGCGATTATTGCAGAAAAAATAGATAACTCCAGAGTTACATATATCAACAAAAATGAAATTGTTTTTGTTGAAGGAGAAACGATTCAGTCACAAGAATCTAATATTTCGGCAGTTGTCTCTACTTTAGAAGCACCAAGTTTTAATATATCACCAAATTATTCATTTAGAACTGGGCAGGAAACTACTTTCTATGATTATGGTCGTATTAAGAGGAAGAAAGATTCTTCTGCTCCAGTAAAGCAATTGAAAATATATTTTTCTAGTGCATCATATGATACTACTGACAATGGAGATATTACAACAGTAAACTCATATAGAAACTTTGATTATGCTAATGAAATAAAAAGAGTTAATGTTTACAGAAACTCGGATATTATTGACATCAGACCAAGAGTTGCTAATTATACAGTAACTACCGATTCTAGATCACCTCTTGAGTTTTTGGGGAGATCATTTGATACAACTGGACAGACAGCAGCTAATCCACTAGCATCTGATGAATCTATTACTACGGATGTTTCATATTATCAGGGAAGAATAGACAGAGTATTTTTATCTAAAGATGGGAGATTCCAAGTTGTATATGGAACTCCTTCAGACAATCCACAGAAACCTGAACCAATTGATGATGCTATTGAAATTTGTACTGTAGGACTTCCTCCATATCTTTATAATACTAAGAATGCAAAACTTTCATTCTTAGAGCATAAAAGATATCGTATGAGAGATATCAAAAATCTTGAAAATAGAATTAAGAGTCTTGAATATTACACTACGTTGTCTTTATTGGAAAAAGAAACTGCAAACTTCTTTGTACCAGACAGTGAAGGTTTAAACAGATTTAAGTCTGGATTCTTTGTAGACAACTTTAATGATTTTTCTGCTCAAGAACAACGTGTAAATATCAACAATTCTATTGATAGAAAGTATAACGAACTTAGACCAAGACATTATACTAACTCAGTAGACATGATCTTCGGTCCTGTTGTTGATACTAATCCAGCAGATGATCTTAATTTTGCTACCATTGAAGGAAATAATGTCAGAAAACAAAATGATGTTGTAACTCTTGACTATGCTGAAGTTGAATTCCTTAAGCAAACTTTTGCAACTAGAACAGAAAGCGTCACTCCTTTCTTAATTAGTTTCTGGAACGGAACTATTGAATTGACCCCAGCATCTGATAACTGGGTAGATACTGCAAGAATTGATGCAAAAATTATTGAGACTGAAGGTGACTATGCTGCAACATTTGACAGACTTGCAGATAATGGAGACATTGATCCTCAAACTGGATTTGGACCAATTGTTTGGGACTCTTGGGAAACTAACTGGACTGGTGTTGAAATTACAGATGAAACAAGAACATCTGTTATTGGCAATGAACCAGATACTATTCATGTAGGAGAAACTTGGAGACCTGGAAGATCTGTAAGTACAAGAACTGTTACCGACCAAGTTATTGAAGAACAACTTAGAACCACGATAGAAGTTGGAACTGAATCTAGATCCGGTGTCCAAACTATTGTAACTGAGCAATTTGACATGGAGTCCGTTGGAGACCGAGTTGTAAGTAGAGATCTTATTCCATATATGAGATCTAGAAACGTTGAATTTGTTTCAAAGAGAGTTAAACCTCTTACAAGGCTTTATGCATTCTTTGATGGTGTTGATATTTCTAAGTATTGTGTACCAAAACTGTTAGAAATCTCTATGACATCTGGAACTTTCCAGATTGGAGAAACTGTGGAAGGTACGATGATCAGAACAGGTCTTGCTGAAGAACTTTCTGATACATCAGCATCTATTATCTTTAGAGTTGCTCAATCTAATCATAGAGAAGGTCCATATGACGCACCAACAAAAACATATCCACAAAATCCATATACAAGTCAAGATCTATCAGCAACATATTCATCAACTTCAACTATTCTGAACGTTGACACATTTTCACTTTCTTCACAAGTTAATGGAGAATTTTTTGGATATGTTGATTCTGGAATGATACTTAAGGGAAGAACCAGTGGAGCATTAGCAACAATAACAAACGTCCGTCTAGTCTCAGATCTTTCTGCTACTCTGATTGGAAGTTACTTTATTCCTAATCCAAATAATATTAGTCATCCAAGATTTGAAACTGGAACTAAAACCTTCACCTTAGTTAACGATATTGATAATAATCAAGATTCTGCAACAACCATTGCTGAAGAAGCATTTACTGCATCTGGAACACTAGAAACTGTTCAGGAAAATATTATTTCCGTTAGAAATGCGAGAGTTGAACTTAAAAATGAGTTTGAAAGTAGAAATGTAAATAGAGATCTTGGAACTGAAGTTGTAAGTAGTACAGTCATTAGTACTCAAACGAGAACACAAACCGTTATTAGTTACTATGATCCACTTGCACAATCATTCTTAGTTGAGGATGAAACTGGAGTGTTCATGACCAGTTGTGATGTATTCTTTAGATCTAAAGATGATATGGATATTCCTGTTGTCTTCCAACTTAGATCTATGAAGAATGGTCTTCCAACTTCAAAGGTTTTACCATTCTCTGAGGTTGTTTTAGATCCCAATGATGTACAAACATCTTCAGATGGATCAGTCGCAACAAATATTCAATTTAAAGCACCAGTTTATCTTGAAGGTGGAACTGAGTATGCAATCTGTTTAGCATCAAACTCAACCAAGTACAGTGTTTATATTTCAAGAGTTGGTGAAAATGATCTCCTAACAGACACATTTATTTCAAACCAACCATATCTTGGATCTCTGTTTAAATCTCAAAATGCTTCAACGTGGGAAGCAAGTCAGTGGGAAGATCTTAAGTTTACTTTATACAGAGCAGATTTTATTGAAAGAGGATCTGTAGAGTTCTATAGTCCACAACTTACTCAAGGAAATGGACAAATTGCAAAACTCATTCCAGATCCACTAAACTTTACTTCTAGACAGATTAGAGTTGGTCTCGGAACTACAGTTGCTGATGCTTATGAAATTGGAAACACCTTCTCTCAGCAAGGAACAAATGCTACAGGAGACCTTGTAGGAACTGCAGGATCAGCTGTTGGAAATCTTTCTATCAGTAATGCTGGACTTGGATATACCCCTGCAGATGGTAGTTATACCTTTACAGGTGTAAATCTTGTTACAATCACTGGAAATGGTAGAGGTGCTACTGCTGACATTAGTATTGCGAATGGAGTTATTGTTGCAAGTGGTGCAACAATATCAAATGGTGGATCTGGATATCAAGTTGGAGATGTTCTTGGAATCACAACTATTGGTATTGCGTCAATAGGCAGAAATGCAAGATTGACTGTTTCTGGAATTGGAGTTACCAACGAACTTATTTTCAATAATGTACAAGGTGAATTTGTTGTTGGTGCAGCAAACACATTGATGTTTGTTAATAGTTCGGGTATTACTACAGAACTTAACTCTTCTGGGGCTGTTGGTCTTGGAACTGGTGGTGATGTACAAATCTCATCCATTAACGTTGAGAATGACGGTTTGCATTTTAATGTAAACCATAAAAATCATGGAATGTATTTTGCAGACAACCAGGTTACAATCTCCGGAGTATCTGGTGACGTTAGACCAACTACATTGTCAGTTCAATATGATGCAGGATCAACTGGAGGAATCACGGTTGGATCCGCAACATCATTTACTACTTTTGAAAACGTTGGTGTCGGAACTACTAATGTTGGATATCTACTAATTGGTAATGAAATTATTCAGTACACTAATGTCTCAGGCAATACAATTGGTGGTGATATTATAAGAGGATCCAATTCTAAGACATATCCTGTTGGAACACCTGTTCACAAGTATGAACTTGGTGGAGTCAGTCTTAATAGAATCAACAGAACACATGATTTAAATAATGTAACAGAATCGGATCCATTTACATTTGATTCTTACAAGATAAAACTTGATACAAGTTCTGCTACAGGAACCGATAGAAGCACTGATACTGGACATCCAAAACTTTATATTGGTCAGACAAAGACAACTGGAGGATACCATGTAAGAGCTACTCAAAACATGCCGTTTGAAATTATTACACCAAACGTCCAGAATCTTACAGTTTCTGGAACATCAATAACTGGTGAAATAAGAACCGTTTCCAGTAAGAGTTTTAGTGGTAACGAAATTCCATTTATTGATAAAGGATTTGAGCAAATCACTATAAATCAAAAAAATTATTTTGATTCTCCAAGAATGATTGCATCTAAAGTAAATGAAGATGCTAAGTTGGCAAATATTGCTGGAAATAAATCCATGAATATGAGATTGTTCCTCAATACAACTGATACTAGAATCAGTCCTGTTATTGACTCCCAAAGAGTTAGTGCGATTCTCACATCAAATAGAGTCAATAATATTATCACTGATTATGCAGCAGACTCTAGAGTTAATAGCATAATTGAAGATCCTACAGGATGTCAATATATTTCCAAAGAAATTGTACTGGAAAATCCAGCATCTTCTATCAAGATTATTTTTTCTGGACATTTAACGGAAGTGAATGATATTAGAGCATTCTATTGCGTGAATAATAATCCAGGTCTTGAACCAATATTTACACCATTCCCTGGATATTCAAACATCAACTCTAGAGGGCAAATTATTGCACCTGAAAATAGTAATGGAGAATCTGACACTTACATAGTTAAGTCCAACACTTATGCGTTTAGTAGCAGAGATGCAGGTTACAGAGAATACACGTTTACTGTTGATCAACTTCCATCATTTAGAACGTATAGAATCAAGTTAAACCTGACTTCAACAAATCAATGCTTTGTCCCAAGAGTCAAAGATCTTAGAGTTATTGCATTAGCATAATATGGATTTTTATGGATTAGAAGGTCATAAGGATCTCGCAAGAGATCCTGAAACCAACGCAGTTGTCAATGTTAACACTTTAGAGTATCAAGAGTACCTTTCGAGACGTAACACCAAAGTTGAAAAGAATCAAAAGGTACAAACAATTGAGCAAGAAGTTGCTAACATGAAAAGTGACATTGATGAGATTAAATCTCTACTAAAGGAGTTGTTACGTGGACCCAGATAAAATTGAACTTAAAAATTTATCAAAAAGTTTTGCATATACTAAACTTGCTTCTGAGATAGATAGTTGTAATGATAAAGATGTTTTGAGAAATATTGCAAAATCATTTTGCAAATTATATTATAAACAACAAGAAACCATGCAGGTTATAGGTATTCCAAATGGCAACTAAAACAATTACATTTGATCCCACTTCAGGTGTTCCATATGGAGTTAACTTAACGATATACGGTGGAACAGATTTTTCTGCTACATTTAATGTAAAAACTACATCGAGTTCTGCATTTGATTTAACAAGTTATACTGGATCTGCAGCAATTTCAAAAAGTGTTGCAGTTGGAGCCACTCTTGGAATCACAACATCATTTACAGTTGGATTCACAAGTGCTTTTGACGGTACAATGAATCTTTCTTTAACGGATACTCAAACTAGAAATCTGACAGAGGGCAGATATGTTTATGATGTATTAGTTACTCTTGGATCAACAACATATCCATTGGCTCGTGGAAATGTTTATGTTTACAATCCAGTTTCTTCTTGACCCTAAATACATTTAGGAAACTTGTGAATAAATGGCACAACCAGCAAGTAGAACAGATTTAATCAACTATTGCAAAAGGCAACTGGGTGCTCCAGTGCTTGAGATTAATGTTGCCGATGAGCAAATGGATGATCTGGTTGATGACGCATTACAATATTTTCACGAAAGACATTTTGACGGTGTAGTACAAACTTTTCTAAAATATAAAATAACACAAGAAGATATTGATAGAGGAAGGTCAAGAGGAAATAATAAAGCAGTTGGAATTGTAACTACAACCGCATCATCCACAATTGATGGTTCTTCAGTAACATTTTCTTTTGAAGAAAATAGCAACTATCTTCAAGTTCCTCCATCAATCACTGGAATCAATAAAATATACAAGTTTGATGGAACAAACACTGTAACAAACAATATGTTTAGTGTTAAATATCAAATGTTTTTAAATGACATATACTATTGGGGATCTACTGAGATCTTAACATATGCTATGACCAGAACATTTCTTGAAGATATGGATTTTCTGCTAAACACTGAAAAAATGATCAGATTTAATAAAAGGCAGGATAGATTATATCTGGATATTGATTGGGGATCAGTTGTAAAAGATGATTATATAATTATTGATTGCTATAGACTTCTTGATCCAAATGATTTTTCAAGAGTTTGGAATGACTCTTTTCTCAAGAAATATTTGACAGCACTTGTAAAAAGACAGTGGGGACAAAACTTAATCAAGTTTCAAGGAGTCAAACTTCCTGGAGGAATAGAACTTAATGGAAGGCAAATATATGATGATGCAGAGAAAGATTTGGAAATTATCAGAGAACAAATGTCTAATACATATGAACTTCCCCCATTAGACATGATAGGTTGATCTCATGCTAAATCCATTTTTTACTCAGGGTACAAAAGGTGAGCAAAATCTTGTTCAGGATTTAATTAATGAACAACTGAGAATGTATGGTGTTGAGGTTTTTTATCTTCCCAGAAAATATTTAACAGAAAATACCGTTATAAGAGAGGTGGTGCAATCGAAATTTGATATGGCATTACCTCTTGAGGCATATGTTAACAATTTTGATCAATATGAGGGAGCAGGTGCTTTATTATCAAAATTCGGTGTTCAAGTAAATGAAGAAATAAGACTCACAATATCAAAAGAGAGATTTGAAAATTATATAACTCCTCTGATTGAAGATCAATCAAACATAAAATTATCAACTAGACCAAAAGGTGGAGATCTTATCTGGTTTCCTCTCGATGATAGAATCTATGAAATAAAAGATGTTGAGAGGGCAAGACCATATTATCAACTTCAAAGTCTTTATGTATATGAACTTTCTTGCGAACTCTTCCGTCTTGAAGATGAGGTTATTGCAACTGGAGTTTTAGATATTGATAATAATCTTATTGGAGAGGATGGTGATTATGATGGACTTTCTGCGGATGGAATAAACAGCATTCAGGGGCAAACACAAACCCTTACTCTTGTTGGTTCTGGAGTGACTGCAACTGCTACGGCAGCTATCTTTGATGGTGGTGTTAGATTCTTTACTGTTACTAATAGAGGAGGTGGATACAGTAGTGTTCCTACAGTTGGAGTCTCTTCTGCACCTACAGGTGGAACGACTGCCATTGGTATTGCTACTATGATTGGTGGAATTAATGTATGCAATCTTAATGCAAATCAAAGTTTACAATCAGTTCAAGCAGTTAATGTAGCTCTTTCTGGATCTGGATATACTTCTGCACCCGGTGTTAGATTTATTGGTGGAGGAGAAGGTGGAGCAGGTGCAGCAGCAACAGCAACTATTGGAGATGGTGTTGTTGGTATCATTACAATTACCTCCGGTGGTGGAGGATACACAGTAACACCAACAATTACATTTACAAATGAAATATTTGAAAGTGGAGTTACAACAGTTTCAGCTGCTGCAACTGCAGTTGTTAGTGCTGCAGGAACAATCTCTGCAATCTATTTGACAAATACTGGTGCTGGATACTCTGTAGCACCAACAGTTGTTGTTGCGAATCCATTAAGTTCTGGATCTGGAACTTTCCAGTTCAACGAGATTGTAACAGGATCTTCTAGTGGAACAACCGCAAGAGTTAGAGTTTGGAACTCTACAACCAATGTTCTGGAAGTTGCAACCGTATCTGGAGAGTTTGCTGTCGGTGAAAACATTGTTGGATCTACATCGGGGGCATCGTATTCATTAAGAACAGTTGATGTTAATCCCGCAGATGATGGATTTGCAGATAACATTAATATTGAAACAGAAGCAGATGCAATTATAGATTTCTCCGAACAGAACCCATTCGGTATGCCCTAAATAAAAATATCTTAAAATAAAGATATTGTAGGACTTAGAAATGTTTGAGTATTTTTACAACGAAATTTTGAGGAGAACCATTATATCTTTTGGCACACTCTTCAATAATATTTCAATTAAACATCAGGACTCTTCCGACAACGTTGTTAGTGTTGTAAAAGTTCCTCTTGCATATGGTCCTACTCAAAAGTTTTTGGCAAGAGTTAATCAATCTCCAGATCTGAACAAACCTTTTGCCGTTACTTTACCCAGAATGTCCTTTGAATTTATTGGGTTGACTTATGATCCAAGCAGAAAAGTAACCGCAACATCATCTTTTACTGTAAAAGATCCTAACGACGGAACTGAGTCAAAAAAATCATATATGCCAGTTCCCTATAATATGCAGTTTGAGTTATCCATCATGAGTAAACTCAATGATGATGCACTTCAAATTGTTGAACAAATTTTACCATATTTCCAACCAGCATATAACTTAACCGTTGAACTGGTGGAGGCAATTCAAGAAAAAAGAGACATTCCAATCGTGTTAGAAAATATCACGATGCAGGATGATTATGAAGGAGATTTTACTCAAAGAAGAGTTCTCCTTTACACTTTAAGGTTTACTGCAAAAACATATCTGTTTGGTCCTACAAGCAGTGCTACCAAAGACATTATCAAAAAGGCTACTGTCAGTTATCTTACTGGAACAGATATTACAAATACTACAAGAGAAGTATCTTACTCTTCAGAACCAAGAGCAATTAAGTCTTATACTGGAGATCCGGTAACAACACTGGCAAAAGATATATCAAAAACAACAACTATCTTTGAAGTTGCTGATGCCAGTGGTCTTACTGCAAAAACATATATTGATCTTAATGGAGAAGAGTTGTTTATCAAGTCTATTTCTGGTAATAAACTTACAGTTCTTAGAGGAGCAGATAATACAACCATTACAGATCACCTTAATGGTGAACCAATTTACACTATTACTGCAGCAGATGATGCTCTTATCCCAGAAGGAGATGACTTTGGATTTAGTGGTTCGTTATGATGAAAATGACAAAAAGTTTTGATGAGTTAAATGAAACTTTCAACACTTCGGATGATATTGTTCATCCAGAAGTTGTGGAAAAGAAAATTGATAAAATAAAAGATTCTGTTGATGATATTAGGAAAGATTATGATTACACTAGAGGAAACTTGTATTCCCTTATAGAAAAAGGTCAGGAAGCAATTAATGGTATTCTCGAACTTGCACAAGAAAGTGAAATGCCAAGAGCATATGAAGTTGCTGGACAGTTAATTAAAAATGTTGCAGATGCAACAGATAAACTTTTAGATCTTCAGAAAAAACTAAAAGATGTTGAAGAAGAAAAGCAAGTCCGTGGCCCATCAACAGTTAACAATGCATTATTTGTTGGTTCTACAGCAGAACTTGCTAAAATGTTAAAGGATGGACTAAAGGAAGATCCTAAATAATATGAAAGGGAGAGAAATCCCGAAGTACTAAGGTTACTAATAAAATGTCTAAGGATTTACCTTCCGTTGAGGACTTTGCTGAAGATAACAGCAACTTGCCATCAATTAATGATTATCTCACAGAAGAGAATGCAGAGGATCTCCCTTCTGTTGAAGATTACATTGAGAAAGAAGAAAAGATATTAACTGAAGCAACACAAACTATACAAGATGCAAATGGAGAAACTTTTGCAGAAGTAAAAGATGTTGTTCCTCCATGGCCAGAATTGATCAGGATGATCAATAATATCAGGGAGGAAATTCCTGATATTCCAGAAATTAAATATTACGACAAAGAACTTGAGGAACTTTCTGAACAAATTAGCAGTCTTCCGGAAGTTAGATATTATGATAGAGAAGTAGAAGCAATATGTGATCAGATTGATCTTATTAGAGAACAGGTTAAGGATTTACCAGAAGTAAAATATTATGATGAGCAAGTTGATGCTATTGAAGATAGAATTGATAATCTTCAAACTGAAGTAGCAAATCTCCCAGAAGTCAAGTATTACGACTCTGAGATTGAAGCAATCTGCGAAGCTATTGATGTTGTAAAAGCATCTATCCCCAAGTTTCCAAGTTGGGTAAATGAAGTAAACGAAGTTCCAGATTTTTCTTGGATTGGTAAAACTTTTAGTGTTATTGATGATGATTTTATAAAAGTCAATGACACCATTGAAAGTCTGAGAGAAAGTGTAAGAATTGATCTTAAGAAAATTTCAGAAGATAATGAGGTTTCAAATTTTGAAAATAAAATTCAATTTGGAACTGAAGTAAAAGATCTTGATAAAAAATTAGGAGAAGAAAAGGATAAAATCTGGAAAGAACTCCGTGACTCTTCCATGAAAATATGGGAGTATCACAGAGAGTTTAAAGATGATGATCGTAAGTTAAAAAAACAAATTCTTGGTGAATATAATAAGTTAAAGCAAACCATCAAGGATGAACTAAAAGAAGCAACAGAAGAAAGTGTTAAAACTGACGAACTTCTTTTAAAATACTTCACTGATTTAAGGGAAGAAGTTACAAATCTTCCTGAGGTAAAATATTACGATGATGATATTCGTCATGTAAAAACTGATATTAAAGAACTGTTTGATCTGGTTAAAACAATCAGAACAGAGCAGAAAGAACTTCAAGATATTCAACAAGATATTCAAGAAGGTTTACTTAATGAACCCCCATCAACACCGGAATCTGTAGATGGTCAAAGAGATCCATTAACTCCAATGGATCAAAAGTTTGCTACACTTGATGACCTTTCAAGTCATTACAGATTATTCATCAATAGAGTTCAGCAACAGATTGCTACTATTGGTGGTGGTGGTGCTGGATTTATCAAAGATCTTGATGATGTTACTTTTGACCAAACTACAGGAACAAATAAGTTACTTATCTTTAACGGCACAAAGTGGGTTGGTATTGCAAGTACCTCATTAAGTGGATCAACGGCTCTAGTCGATTTGACAGATGTTGATACATCTAATCTTGGTGATGGTAGATTTTTACGATATGATGCTTCATCAAGTGAGTTTACTTTTGCTCCAGTTTCCGCAACTAATTTAGAACTTATTGCAGGAGACATTCAGTCCGGTATTTTAACTACTACATCAACTGATGCAGCAACTGTGATGTCAATAAGTGCATCAACTTATAGATCTGCACAATTCCAAGTTCAAGCTGTTGAAGGATCCAATTATAATATGACAACTATTAATATTATACATGATGGGTCTGACACATATATGACTGAGTATGGAACTATAAATCAACCAATTGGTATAGCAACTTTTGCTTCTGATATTAGTGGAGGATCTTTAAGATTACTTGGATATCCAGCATCTACAAATTCAACAACATTTAAAGTAGTCTTTACTGCACTGGAAGTATGAAAACCTTTAAACAATTCCAAGAGTCTTGGTCTAATAAATATAAAAAGAGTATTGACTGTTCAAATCCTAAGGGATTCTCTCAGAAAGCACACTGTGCTGGACGTAAAAAAAGAGCAGCAGGTGGACAAACTAAATCTAAACCAGTTGAATGAAAAACGGACGTTGCCCAGCAGGTCAATATTACTGCTATACCAATAAGGAATGCAAACCCATTCCTAAAGGGTTCATGGTGGATCCTGAGGGTATGCTCCGTAAAGAAAATGGTGCGACTGTTGATGAAGCAAATAAAAGTGGAGATTCTTCTCTGCGTGATTGGTTTGGTAAGAGTAAGTCATCTGACGGAAAACCTGGTTGGGTTCAACTAGGTGGAAAATATGCTGGTAAACCTTGTGCCAAGCAACCAGGTCAAACCACAAAACCAAAATGTGGATCCAGCAAAATGAAACGTGCTCTCTCCAAAGATGAGGAGGAAGCAGCATTCCGTCGTAAGAATCGTCAAGATCCAAATCCAGACAGAAAGGGGAAAGCAATTAACGTGGCAACTGAAGAGACTAAAAAAGATCATGAATATTCTATGGCACGTTCTGAGTTAAAAACTGTCAAAAATGCTGCTAAGAGATTGGAGAAGAAAATGGGCAAGAAGGGGGAAGGGAACCTTGAAGCTTGGGTTCAATCTAAAATTACAAAAGCAGCAGATTACATCGATACTGCAGCAGATTATGTGACCAATGAAGAGTTTGTAACTCTACCTCTGCAAGTTGAAGTTCCCACTAATATTAGAGACTTCAATCTTGGGTTGATGTTCCGTGAAAGTTTGGATCAAAACAGTGGTATGCTTTTCATCTTTGATGAAGTTGCAGAACAGTCTTTCCATATGAGAGAGACAAGAATTCCTCTTGATATTGCTTTCATCACAGAGGAAGGTATCATTGAAAGCATTAAAGAATTAGAACCATTTGATGAAACTGCTGTTGCTTCCGAAGGAGAGGTACTGTGTGCCCTGGAAGTAAACAGAGGTTGGTTTGCAGAAAACAATGTAGAAATTGGTGACGAGATTGACATTGAAGAAGCAGCAGGAGAAAAAGATGCTTGCTACAATAAAGTCAAGTCACGTTACTCAGTTTGGCCAAGTGCATATGCATCGGGAGCACTGGTCAAATGTAGAAAAGTTGGTGCAAAAAACTGGGGAAATAAAACGAAGAAGGAAGAATTTGAAATTGAAGAAAAAATTGATTTAACCAAACAATCTTCCAAAAGAAAATCACTTGGAAGAGGTTCCAGCATTGCTCAAGGTGCGAAAAAGACTGGATATGAAAGTCCATCTGAATTTAGAAAGACCGAAAAGAAACTTGCTCCATATATGAAAGAAAATGAGCAAATTGATGAAAAATGTTGGAAAGGTTATGAGAAGAAAGGTATGAAGACTATGTTTGGTAAGAGATATCCAAACTGTGTCAAAAATGAAGCAGTTGAGTGCAATCACACAGATAGTGGGGTTGAGTGCCCCATTCACGGAATGTCTCCATGCAAATCTGCTCCAAGAGGTGGTGATGGTGGAAAACCAGGTCCAAATAAAAATTATGTAAAACCAATGGGTGAATCTGTAAATGAAGCAGTGAGAATTCCTGCCAAAACTGGTAACATTATTGATACTTATTTCAATTATAGAGGTAAGTATTATGCTTTGAAGATGTTCTTCCCACAAACTTCTATACCCAGAAAATCTGACGTTCAAGATCAGGTTTCTAAAGTATATCCCGGTGCGAAACTATTAACTTTCAAAGTTTCGGACTATGAACCAGGACAACCACTTCTTCATGTCGAAGGAGCAGCATGGACCAGAAAAGAAGGGCAGAACAAGAAAGGAGGACTCAACGAAAAAGGCAGAAAGTCTTACGAAAGAGCAAATCCAGGCTCTGACCTTAAGGCACCAAGCAAAAAGGTTGGAAATCCCAGAAGGGCATCGTTTTGCGCTAGAATGAAAGGAATGAAAGCAAAACTTACCTCTGCAAAAACCGCAAGAGACCCCGACTCAAGAATCAACAAATCACTTAGAGCTTGGAACTGCTGATATGAAAAGTTTTCAAAAATTTATGTCGGAGTCAGTCAATATCTCTGGCGATTTCAACGGAACACTTATTATTAACGGCACAGAAGATCAATCAACACCAGTTGGTGAATCGTATTGTGCTGATATTGTCTGGGAAGGAAAAATTTATAGAATGGAATTTGAAGGACATATGATTTCTAAAAATGATTTAACAGAAGCACTTCAGGACGAATATCCTGGAGCAATCGTTCATAACATCTATCCAGTATCTGAACAAAAAAATTCTTTAAAAATTAAAAGCACACAAAGATATCAACCAGAAAGATTATCGTGGAGTGACTGATGGCTCAGTGGAATAAAACTACTCAAGATTTTTTAAATCAAGAGAGAAGTCTCTTTGAGGTTTATAATATCGCAGATCACTGGGGAAACCAGACAGACTGGAGACCTCAGTTTACTGACAATAATAGACTAAAGGTTGCTCCTTTCCAAACAGTCTTCTTCAATACTTTCCAGTATGGTAAGGAGACTGATGTTTGGGATGAGAGTTTAGTTGGTGTTGCAACTGCTACTTATAATGCCAATTCCAGTAATGTGGTTTTGGAAGTTGGATCTACTGCTGGTAGTAAAGTTGTCAGACAGACTAAACAGGTAATGAGATACATTCCTGGTAGACCAGCAACTCTCGCATTTGCAATTCGTCTAGAAACACCACAAGTCGGTATTCGCAGAAGATTTGGGTTGTTTAATGAGACTGATGGTGTTTACTTTGAGGATGATGGAGGTACATATTCTTATGTAATTCGCAGCAGTACAACTGGTATCACCACAGAAACAAGAGTAACCAGAGAAAACTGGAATGGTGAAAAGTTTGATGGTAATGGATATACTGGTGTAACTGCTGATGCTACAAAACAGCAGATGATTTCCATTAACTATGAATGGTATGGTGCAGGTGGTGTAACATTTAATTGGTTAATG
>Ga0222714_10003416_pt1 | contig 16189 bp, 16 predicted proteins | sample C33_3DmetaG_FD_165048 | JGI IMG/M metagenome (GOLD analysis project Ga0222714, IMG submission 165048) | Estuarine water microbial communities from San Francisco Bay, California, United States - C33_3D | ecosystem: Environmental > Aquatic > Marine > Unclassified | place: USA: California...
CCGCATGCACAACCTACCTTTCCACTTGGGATCAGCCAGGTCTTCATAAGTAGAAAGCTCACTTGGATCAACCCGGTCTTTGGCATATACGATGGTTCTGGCTCTGACTGAAAGGCCAAACCACTGACCTTGCGGTTCACGTAAATTCTCGGGAATATTTTGTTCCAGCACAGCAGAGTCAATGGACGCTAATAAGCCCTTATTTGACGCTGACCACAGATTACCGGCATCAACCGTGTACAAGACATCCGCAAATGTCGCTTCACCCTCAGCCTGTAAGCGGGCAATCAAAGGGCCTTCTTCCCCTGTTTGGTACTGAACCTCAATACCAGTTTCTTCTGTAAAAAGGTCAAATAATGGTTTGATAAGATATTCTTGGCGGGAGGAGTAGACGATCACTGGGCCGGATATTGAGACATTATTCAGTTCAGCATCCAACACTGCCTCTGTAGATCCCGTCGCTTGTCTTTCTTCAGTACAAGCAAAAAGAATCAAACAAGTAAGCGTCATAAAAAAAACACGTTTTAACATGTATGGCTCCACCATCAGTATTCTTTAGTTAAGAACTTATAAAGCGCTCTTAAAAGGGCGCTAGATGATAATCATTCTCATTTGATATAGCAAGCCATATATTTACTAACAACGCGCAGGGCTATATTAAAAACCCATCGCTTTTTTCATTAACTGATGCTTGATGGGTGAGGTTTTGTCGACAAGATCGAGTCCAAGATTTCGCAGCCAGCGCATGCCCAGATCATCCGAAGCAAAGCTTCTTTTAAAGACTTCCATTAAAGCCATCATTCCCAGGTTTTGGCCTTTGCGTTGTCGTTGATAACGGCTAAGTACCTGTTCCGAACTAAAGTCTTCTCCTTTTTGCCTGGCCTGACTGATAACCCTGTGCAGACACTCAGCGTCTGCCAGACCCAGGTTGACTCCTTGCCCTGCTAATGGGTGAATTGTATGTGCTGCATCGCCAATCAAAGCAAGACCCGGCTTCACATAGGCTGTTGCATGGCGCTGCAATAGAGGGAAGGCAATACGCTTTGCAGATTCACTAATATGGCCTAATCTATTCTCAAAGGCTTCTTCCAATGCGACATGAAAGGCTGAGTCATCCATATCTAACAGCAAAGACGCTTTATCAGGATCGCATGACCAGACAATAGATGAGTAAAACTGGGCATTATTTTCACTATCAACATCCAGCAAAGGCAAAAAGGCAAGAGGGCCGCTGGGTAAAAAGCATTGAGATGCGGTGAAATTATGTGATTTTTCAGTACGCACCGTCGTAACAATAGCCTGGTGCTGATATGACCAGGCTTTGACATCAAATGCGGCTTCCTTTCTGATAAATGAATTGGCACCATCAGCTGCAATTATGAGTTTTGCCTGGAGTTTTGTGCCATCAGCCAGACTTAAGGTCTGATATTCTTCACCCGCTTGATATCGCTTAACCTGACTTCCCTGAAATTGCTTTAAATTTACACTCCCATCCAATGCCGCCTGCAGGGAACTTGTAATAACGCTGTTCTCAACTATATGCCCCAACGCTTCTTGCTGAATATCCAGTGCTGAAAAATTGATATTTCCGGTACCTTCAGCATCCCATACGTACATATTTTCATAGGGGCAGGCATGGGGAGCAATATCTTTCTGCCATAAACCAAGGGAATCAAATAAGGATTGACTAGCCAAGGTCAGTGCTGACACACGAGTGTTGAAACTATGAACTTTTGAATCTGCTTCTTGCGATTTGTGCGGTTTCTTCGTGCTTTTTGCTAACGCCAGCTCGTCTTTTTGCCCTTTCTGCTGAGCTCTTTCCTGACCATCAACCAAGGCTAGTTTTATAGGGCTGGCTTTATCCAAATCACGAGCAAGTAGCAGCGCTATGCTTAGGCCAACCATGCCGCCGCCTACAACGATTACATCAAACTGGTTTTCTGCTTTAGTCATTTCTACCTTAATAAAACGCCTGGTTCTTGCAGTTTTAATAAGTGGCTGTATCCTTGTCGCATGCGTATTTCCAGAATTTATACAGAACAACCACTTAAACAAGAAAGCCAAATAAAATTGGACGGCCAACAGGCTCATTATCTCAGCAAGGTGCTACGTCTGAAAGCAAATGCTGAGCTGATTTTGTTTAATGGTGATGGTAACGAATATAAGTCACTTATTACACAAATCGATAAACATAGCATTACGCTTGAAATCCAGAACGCTAGCCTTGCCAATTCTGAATCGCCCTTGCATAGCATACTCGGCTTGGGACTATCTCGCGGCGAACGCATGGATATTGCTATCCAAAAGAGCACGGAATTGGGGGTCACTGAAATTGTTCCCCTGTTTACCGAGTTTTCAGAAGTAAAGCTGCAAGGAGAACGCTTGCAAAAAAAATTATTGCACTGGCAGCAGATAGCCATCAGTGCCTGTGAGCAAAGTGGCCGCAATCAGCCACCAAAAGTACACTCACCGCTGACTTTCTCAAACTGGTGTAGCGCACTGGATTGCGAGCTTAAAATTATTTTTGAACCAGGCGCTGATCAAACATTACCCAGAGAGAAAAAGATTGCCCAGGTCGCTCTGCTGGTTGGCCCTGAAGGGGGCTTTTCAAAACAAGAGCTTGATATTGCAGCTAATAATGGTTTTAACGCGGTGGGCCTGGGCCCCAGGATTCTAAGAACTGAAACAGCCCCAATTGCAGCCTTAACTTCTTTGCAGCTTCTTTGGGGCGATTTCTCAATTTAATTTTAATTGGTGAGGGCAGCTTTAAGTCAGGCAAGAACCCACCTCTTATTTTATAAGGCGTCTGGCCCTGACTCCCCAGTTCGAATCCGAATTACCTGCTCCAGATCACTGACAAAAATCTTGCCATCGCCGATTTTGCCCGTTGATGCAGCTTTAGATAATACTTCAATAATCTGTTCGACTGCTGAGTCATCACATGCAATTTCCAATCTAACTTTTGGCAGAAAATCGACTACATATTCTGCACCTCTATAGAGTTCTGTATGCCCTTTCTGGCGGCCAAAGCCCTTTACTTCCGTAGCAGTAATGCCCTGTACCCCAACTTCCGATAACGCTTCTCTCACGTCGTCAAGCTTGAAAGGCTTAATTATAGCTGTGATCATTTTCATTGTATTCTCCTCACATAACCCTTTGAGACTTTTCACGGGCCCGCTAAAGTATATGCTACCTTTAACAAAAAAACGATGATTCCAGACTAACTGAGCCCACGCTCAATGCTAGAATGGGACTATACCAAAAAATACTAAGAAGACCGCAAATATGATAGATAAAGAATTTTTGGAAAAGCTAAGCGCCCGCTTAAGTGAAACACTCCCCAATCCAGGATTAATAAAGGAAGATATAGAAAAACAATTCTTCACTTTATTGCAAAACAGTCTAGGAAAATTAAACCTGGTGACCAGAGAAGAGTTTGACACTCAACTTAAGGTGCTCAAACGGGCTGAGAAGACCATTGCTGAGCTGGAAGCAAAAATAGCAGCGCTTGAAAAAGCCGCTCAACACTGATGACTCTTTTGCCGATAAGCAATTGCCTCGAGTAAATGCTTACTTTGTATACGGTCTTCACCAGCAAAACCAGCGATAGCTAATATGATTAAAAGTGAGGTCATGTTGGTACTCTCTTCATTTTATGATTAGTTGAGTCCTGATTAATTACGTAAGGGCTTTCCTGTCGAAAGCATATGAGAAATTCGAGCTTTAGACTCCTTGGTAGCCGATAACTTAACTAAAGCATCACGCTCCAGTTTTAGAATGTAATCTTCATCCAGTTCATCATTGATATCGACATCTTTCATCTCGACGCCATTGCCACTTAATACTTTCATCAGCTCATGAGCAATAGTGACATCGTGAGGGGTCGCAACGCCGGTTTTTGCAAATCCTTCAACACCCATGCTAAGTGCCGCAATAGCCGTTTCACCAGGTAATTTAAAAGTAGCAGGCTCTGCAGGGATATAGTTCTGAGCCATCTTAAGTACTCGCTCTTTTGCTGAAGACAGAACGCGATCACGATTCATAACAATGCCATCTGTTTCATTTAGAAACAGTAAGTCTCTTGCCTCCTGAGCAGAAGTAGATACCTTCGCCATTGCGATAGTTTCAAAGGCATTCATTATCGCAGGCATGGGACCTTTTTTGATTCTTCCAGATGTCTGGCCGCGAAGCAGTAGTTCTTTACAGCCGCCCCAACCTGGCACAATACCTACGCCGACCTCAACCAGACCAATGTATGCTTCTGCATGGGCTTCAACGGCATTACAATGAAGAATAACTTCGCACCCTCCACCCAGGGCCAGGCCGGAAGGAGCAGCCACGACTGGAAATTTCCCATACTTCATATCCCGAAACGTAAATTGTCCCTGGCGCAAAATCCAGCGCATGGCGAAGCCCAGTCGTAATTTAGCGGCAACCAATAACATTAATATATTAGCCCCAACACTAAAGTTGCTGCCTTCATTGTAGATAACCATGCCTTTGAAATTTTGCCTGGGCAAAACTTTATTTGCCTTTGCCAAAGCGCTCATGATTAAAGGGTTTAGTGAGTTCATTTTTGAATGGAATTCAAAACAGGCAACGCCATCACCCAGGTCCCAAACACTGGCTTGAGAGTTGCCAAACAGACGCTTGGATTTGCGTTTAACATCTTCTAGCAGCAAAACACCCGCTTGACGTTGCACATCTTCATGGCGGCCTTCCACACTTAAATACTGCAGCAATCCATTTTTCTCCCGATAGAATTTTCGACCATCAGCCATACTCAGGATTTTAGGCACAGGAAGTTGCTTGGCTTCCAGTTTTTCAATAAACCAGTCAGTCCCCAGCTCATCGATAAGTTCAAAGGGCCCTTTCTTCCAGTTATAGCCAAGTTTCATGGCGCGATCGACCAGTTCAATATTGTCGGCTATCTCGGGTACTAGTGCGGCAGCATATGATAGTGTGCCGGCAAGGACATCCCAGGCATATCTACCTTCATTACTATCATGAGTTAATAGCGCTCTCAAACCTCCTTTCTTTGCCGCAATAGCAGCCTTCACTTTTGGATGTCGGGCTTTGCTATATGATCCGCTTTGCAGGTCGATTACTTCTTTTACCTTTTCACCGCCATCATTGTTTAGACGATAAAACCCTCCCTTGCCTTTGCGCCCGATATACCCGTCATCAATCATGGTGCTGACAATGGAGGGCATATCCCCTATGGCTTTAAATGGGTCATCTTCTGGGAGAGCTTCATCAAATGATTTGAACAAGTAGGGCATCAAATCCACGCCAACCAAATCCACAAGCCCAAACACACCTGTTTTTGGCACTCCGGCAGGGCGGCTAAGAACTGCATCGGCTTCTTCCACGCCAATGCCCTGCTTAACGGCTTTACTTACGGCCGCATGAAGCCAATAGGTGCCAATTCGATTGGCAATAAATCCTGGAGTGTCGTTGCAGTCAACAATGCTTTTGCCCATTTTGATATCGACAAATTCCCGCACGCGTTTTTCTTGCGCTGAATCGGTATCTTTACCAACTACAATTTCTAACAAGCGCATATAGCGTGGAGGATTAAAGAAATGAGTAATCATAAAGTCTTGTTTGAATTCTTTGCTCTGACCTTCTGTCAACATTTGCAGTGGCAATGTTGAGGTATTGGAAGACACAATCGAGCCCTGCTTTCGGTGATCCTGTAACTTCTGATAGAGCGCTTGTTTGATATCCAGACGTTCGATCACCACTTCGATGATCCAGTCACAATCACTCAATTTGGCCAGATCATCTTCCAGGTTACCGGACTGGATTAGCGAGGCATTGTTTTTGTGCATTAATGGGGCAGGTTTAGTTTTGAGGAGCTTTGCAATGGCGCCTTCTGCCACAACATTCCTGTTTTGACTTCCTTCCGGCACGATATCCAGCAAGATGACATCGATACCGGCATTAGCAACTTGAGCGGCAATGCCGCTGCCCATTACACCTGAGCCTATAACCGCAACTTTTTTAATCTCAGTCATAAACTTTAAACTCCCTGGACTCTTTCAAGCACAGTTGCGATACCCTGACCACCACCAATGCATTGCGTAGCCAGCGCATATTTTCCTTCAACGCGATTTAAAAGAGAGGCGGCTTTTCCAGTGATGCGAGCACCTGTTGCACCAAGGGGATGACCAAGGGCAATAGCCCCACCATCGATATTAACAATATTCAGATCAGGTTTGAGGTCATGCAATACTGCCAGAGACTGAGATGAAAAAGCCTCGTTTAGCTCAATGACGTCCATATCTTCAATTTTAAGCCCGGCGCGTTGTAATGCTTTGTTTGTTGACTCAACAGGACCAATGCCCATTATTTCCGGCAGACATCCTGACACGGCAATAGATTTAATTTTTACCAGGATGTCCAGATTATGTCGTCTGGCAAAGTCTTCAGAACACACAAGCGTGGCTGAAGCCCCATCAGTTAAAGGTGAAGAAGTGCCCGCGGTAACACTGCCTTGCTGGTTAAAAGCCGGTTTGAGTCCAGCCAGAATTATCATGTCAGTTTCCGGCCTGATACAGCCATCCTCTTCAACCATGCCGTGACCGGTATCAATGGCTATGATTTCATCTTTGAAGTAACCAGAATCTCGAGCACTGGCGGCTTTTTTATGACTTTCAACGGCGAAGGAGTCCTGCTGTTCCCGACTAATCTGATATTTTTCAGCCAGATTTTCTGCCGTATCGCCCATGCCCATATAAGCTTGAGGATAGTTTTTATAAAGTTCAGGATGTGGCATAGGATTGAAGCCTGTCATCGGTACCCTGCTCATGCTCTCGACGCCGGCACAAATAAACGCTTCTCCAGCATTCAACTGAATAGCGCCCGCAGCCATATGGATGGACTGCATGGAAGAACCACAGAAACGATTAACTGTGGTGCCTGCTACGGTGCGTGGAAGGTCTGCAAGAAAGGTTACCAAGCGAGCCAAATTGAAACCTTGTTCACCTTCTGGAAACGCGCAACCCAGAATCAGGTCTTCAATCAGTTCCGGATTAACTCCAGTTTTTGATAGCAAACCTTTCACTACTTGAGCGGCAAGTTCATCCGGGCGAACTTTAGCCAAGGCACCTTTATAAGCAAGGGTAAAAGGGGATCGAACGTAAGCGGCTATAACAACAGTTTTCATGATAATTGCTTCCTTTTCTCAGCTTCTTCTTTAACTAATTCTTTTTTCGAGTGCTTGCCAATAAGCGTTTTGGGAAGTTCTTTACGAATTTCTATGCTTGCAGGGCGCTCTATCGGATTGAGCTTAGACCTGGCAAATTCAAGAAGCGTTTCAGCATCGACAGTAGCATTTTGTTTCAGCGCCACAAAGGCTTTGGGAGTTTCTCCCTTGGCTTCATCAGGTACCCCAATCACAATTACTTCAGAAACATCATTATGAGAATAGAGCGCTTCTTCAATCACTCGAGGATAAACATTGTAGCCATTGCGGATGATAATGTCTTTGAGGCGATCGGTGATAAAGACATAGCCGTCTTCGTCCATATAGCCCAGCCGCCAGACTACTGAAACCTCAAGCCATGAAGAACAACAAAAGACTGTTTTTCATTTTTTAATTAAATAGACAGTAAGGACTTGCCCGAAATATACGTAAATCGATATTACGGTGCTTGATCCCTCGGGCTAACCCAAGATAGCCCGAGGAAGAAGAGATAGATCTAAAAGGACCTGGAGATTATTGCAGAGCGTCTCGCATAAAGTCTACGGCAGCTCGCATTTCATCATCACTACAATCAACGCATGTACCACGTGGTGGCATAACATTAATTCCATTAATGGAATTCGTATATAGCACGTCCATACCTTTGGCTAGACGTGGTTCCCATTGCTCAGCATTACCAAAAATAGGCGCTTCGCTGACGCCAGTCGCATGGCAGACCATGCAATAAGTATTATAAATTGTCTCTGCGTCTCTGGGACCTGCAGATCCGGCAACGGCCATTCCAGCGGCACAATCGTCTCCAAAAACACAGACGGAGCCGGCGGGATTAAGCCTTTCACGGATTTCTTCGTCCAAAGTAGCCGCACCAGCAAAAGCTGAAAGTAGCACTACTAATAATCCTGAAATAAGAGTGGTTAACTTATGATTCACTTTTATACCTCTGGCGCTTATTGCGAACTTGTCTTGCTAGGTTGAACAATTTTGAGGGCGGCATTATACCTGTAAAATTCGGTTTCTGGTACTCGTTATAAAGTACTTGATGCCTTATGCTTTACAAAAGTTATCGATAATACTGCCTCATTCACAACTTTTCAGGCAAGAAAGCTCTTGTAGCGATTAATTTCCACCTTATAGGTACTTTATCGCTTCAGAAAAGGCTGAGGCATTTTGATCTTTTGCTGAGAGCGTCGGCTCACCAATTCCATCTAAAGGCCACGGAATATTTAAATCCGGATCATCCCAGCGTATTGAGCGCTCGTCATCCGGCGCATAATAGCTGGTACATTTATAAACAAATTCTGCCCTGTCACTCAGTACCAGAAAGCCATGGGCAAAGCCAGGAGGTACCCAAAATACTTCTCTATTATCCGCACTAAGAACTGCTGCAACGTGTTGGCCGAAGGTCGGAGAGCGCTCCCGTAAATCGACTACTACATCATATACATCGCCGGAAATAACCCTGACCAGTTTACCCTGAGCTTGTTGCAACTGATAATGCAAGCCACGCAAAACTCCTTTTCTGGAGGAGCTATGGTTATCCTGCACGAAGTCAGTATCAATGCCCAACTCGCTTAACCAGCTTTGTCGATAGGTTTCCATGAAAAAGCCACGCTCATCCCCAAAGACTTTTGGTTTTATAATCAGCACATCAGGGATCGCGGTCTGAATAATTTCCATCAATACACTTTCTCATTAAGCACTTGAACTAAGTATTCTCCATAACCACTCTTTTCAAGAGGCGCAGCCAAAACCTGAAGCTGCTCCGCATCAATGTAGCCCATGCGAAAAGCAATTTCTTCCGGACAAGCAATTTTTAAACCCTGACGTTCTTCGATTGTTTGCACAAAAGTGCTGGCTGCCAGTAAATTGGCGTGGGTGCCTGTATCGAGCCAAGCCGCTCCTCTACCCAGTATTTCAACAGTCAGTTCACCAGCTTGCAGGTATTCCCGATTCACGTCAGTAATTTCAAGCTCACCACGCGCTGATGGTTTAACATTTTTAGCAATATCTATTACCCTGTTATCGTAGAAATAAAGTCCGGTTATGGCGTAATTCGACAAAGGTTTAAGAGGCTTTTCTTCCACTGAAAGCACACTGCCATCTTCTGAAAACTCTACTACCCCATAGGCTTCAGGATTTTTTACATGATATCCAAATACGGTCGCACCTTTTTCTTTGCGCACCGCCCTGAGTAATGAGTCCTGGAGCGAATGTGAATAAAAAACATTATCACCAAGCACCAGTGCAACCGCATCATCACCTATGAACTCTTCACCAATTAAAAAAGCCTGGGCTAAGCCATCGGGGGAAGGCTGCTTAGCATAAGAAAAGCTTAAGCCCCAACTTTCACCATCACCAAGCAGGTTTTTAAATACCGGCAAATCTCTTGGAGTTGAAATGATTAAGATCTCCTGAATCCCGGCCAGCATCAATGTGCTCAGCGGATAGTAAATCATGGGCTTATCATAGATCGGCAGAATCTGCTTGCTAACAGAATGGGTAATCGGATGTAAGCGAGTGCCAGATCCCCCGGCCAGAATTATCCCCTTCATTGCTTTTCTCTTGCTTCAGCACCAAGGCGTTCCAATTGATAACTGCCATCCAGCACAGCTTCCCACCATTGGGCATTATTCAAGTACCAGGCTACTGTCTTGCGAATGCCGCTTTCAAAACTTTCCTCTGGTCGCCAACCTAGCTCCTTCTCAATTTTAGATGCATCAATTGCATATCGCAGGTCATGGCCAGGCCTATCTTTAACAAACTCAATAAGATTTTTAAAACCTTTACCCGCCGCTAAAGCATTTGGGTTTTCTGGCACCAATTCTTCCAGTATCGTACAAATGGACTGCACAACTTCTATATTTTGTTTTTCATTATGGCCACCGATATTGTAAGTCTCCCCGACTTTTCCTTCTGTGATCACTTTATATAATGCTCTGGCATGGTCCTCGACATAAAGCCAGTCCCGTACTTGAGTACCATGTCCATAAACCGGCAAAGGTTTGCCCTTGAGCGCGTTTAAAATCATGTGTGGAATTAATTTTTCCGGAAAATGATAGGGGCCATAATTATTCGAACAGTTTGTGAGTACGACAGGGAAACCATAGGTTCGATACCATGCCCTGACCAGATGATCAGAGCTGGCCTTGGAGGCGGAATAAGGGGAGCTTGGTTTGTATGCTGTATCTTCAGTGAAAAAGCCCTCAGGACCATCAAGATCGCCGTATACTTCATCAGTAGAAACATGATGAAAAATAAACGCTGATTTTTTCTGCGGCTGCAGCTGCTGCCAGTATTCACGTGCAACGTTCAGTAATTGGTAGGTTCCCACTATATTAGTCTGAATAAATTCGCCGGGCCCATCAATGGACCGGTCAACGTGTGACTCCGCCGCCAGATGCATTACCGCATCAGGCTGGTGCTCATGGAAAGCCTTGTTTAAAGCTTCCTGATCACAAATATCGATCTCGCAAAAAGCGTAATGCTCGGATGGCAACACTTCAGTTAGGGAGTTTAAATTGCCAGCATAAGTCAGCTTATCAACATTGATGACTTCATCTTTGGTGTTTTTTAATATATGTCGGATCACAGCACTGCCAATAAAACCTGCGCCGCCTGTTACAAGAATTTTCAATGTTAAGTTTCGCCGTTAATAAATTCCAAAGACTATTCTATAAGGAAACCGATTTGCATTAACAGGCTTAACCTAACTTTCTTAGCACAATATTCAATTCTTCCTGCCACGGTTTACCGCTAAAGTTTATTGCTTCATAAGTCACAGTCTTATCCAGTAAAGAATTTTTGGGGCGTTGTGCCGGAGTCGGATATTCGCTACTGCTTATCGCATGAAGCGGAATTTTTTTCTTTAACAGACCCAGATCCAAAGCCTGCTTTTGGATTTCTGTAGCAAAATCATACCAACTGGCGACACCTTGATCTGTCCAATGGTAAATGCCCTTTAAGTCTCTATTAGCCACAAAACGCCACAGCACCTCTGCCAAACCATGTGCCGAAGTTGGCGTGCCAAACTGGTCATTTACAACAGATAGCGCATCACGCTCAGCCATCAGCTTTAACATCGTAGTAATGAAGTTTTTAGCTTCAGCAGAATACAGCCATGCCGTTCGGATAATCGTACTATCGGGCCTTAATTCTCTTAACTTATTTTCCCCTGCTAATTTACTGGCGCCATAAATGCTAAGGGGTGCAGCTAAATCAGTTGGTTTGTATGCTGACAGCTTTGCCCCATCAAACACAAAGTCTGTCGAAAAATGAATGATCCGGCAATCTTTGGGGGCTGCCTCTGCCACCAAGGTAGGTCCCAGGGCATTTACCGCAAATGCGCTCTCATGTTCTGTTTCAGCCTTGTCTACCTGAGTATAGGCTGATGTATTAATAATTGTGGTTGGAGCCAGATCTTTATAAACCAATTCATGTTGCGCACGATTACAAATATCAAAATCTCGCGAGGAAAAAGCATATAGCTCCGTATCAGTGGGTTTTGATTCTTGAATAAGCCTGCCAAGCTGGCCAAAGCCCCCAAGCAGTACGATTTTTTCCTTCATTTAATTTTATCTTTGGCGCTTAGAACAAATTGAATGATAAGTTTAAATAAAAACGCCCATGATGCATAACATCAAGGGCGTTTACATTGGCACTAAATAAATTGATGCTTAATAAAATAATATTAAGTTGTTTACTTACATATTATTGCGTTCCATCTCGACTAGATAATCAACCACTTCAAGCATATCTGTCTGAGTAGGCACAGCCTGATTAGTCACAATGCGGTATTTACCGTTTACGATCAAATTTGGCGTACTGCGTACACCGTAATCACGCATTTTGGTGTTGGCGCGATTAACAGCTGAAGTCACCGTGAAAGAATTCCATGCGGCGTCAAAGTCATCACCAGAAACACCCTTGCTTATGAAATAATCCTTGGCGGCTCTTTCTGATTGTAAATAGTTCTGTCGCAACAGTATTTCGTCAAAAATATCACTGTGTGTCTCTTCAAAGACCCCCAGTTCTACCGCCGTGAAATAAAGCTGAGCGTGAGTCTGCATCATCGCATTCCACATTCCAGGGCTTCTCACAAACACAACATCTTCAGGAATATTCGCTTCCCAATTTTCAATTAAAGGCTCGAATGAATAGCAGTGCGTACAGCCATACCAAAAAATTTCGACTACCTCGATTTTGTTTGGATCAACAGTACGTACAGGAGTATCCAGCGCAACATAATGTGTGCCTTCAATAAAACGGGCAGGCTGGGCTAATACGGAGGTGCTCATTAGCACTAAAGCAATTGCTAGCAAGATAGGTTTAAATATTACTTTCATTACAATCTCCAGACAAAATTGAATTCGATAATTGTTATTTAAAAAGTTAAGGCTTCTTAAAAAACGAATATCAATTCTTAAGTTAAGCCCTTATCTAAGAGCTAAAGATACAAAAAAGGGCGCTGATTGGCACCCTTTTTATATCAGCCAGCTTAATCCTGGCTGAATTATTCATTTTATTTCCTTATTCGGCTCTAATTCGCTCGAAGTCCTGAAACATAAGATGCCAGCGCCTGAATCTCAACATCATTAAGTCTGGCAACAATATCACGCATCACAGCAGCGAGATCGTTATTTCTGCTACCCGCACGGAATGCGCGTAATTGTGCTTCAGTATAAGCTGGATCTTGGCCACTCAAGGCCGGATAGCCTGCTCCTTCATTTCCTCTACCTGTTGGTGAATGACAAGCAGAACATGCCGCTACGCCAAGATCTGCATTGCCTGACCTATACAAGACCTGGCCAATCTCCACTTTAGATTCTTCAGCCACACCAAGGGGCGCATCAAGCGAAGCATAATGTGCAGCAATATCAGCCAGATCCTGATCTGAAAAGTTATTCAATTGGCCAGCCATAACAGCTATTGCTCTAGCTCCACTTTTTATATCTTGTAATTGCTTATAGAGATAACTTTGGTTTTGGCCTCCCAGTTTAGCTGCACCGGGAACGACGACATCATTACCGCTGGCACCATGACAAGCGCCACACACTATAACCTTGGTGCTACCTGAGGTCGCATCACCCACCAACTGGGCTTGAGCCAAGGAGCTTAGACTGAGAGCGAACATTGCAGCAAGAAAAATTCTGTTCATGCGTTTTTCCATTAAATAAATGCTAAAAATAAATGCTAATAAGTAGGGCTTAAACCTTGAGGGTATGACCCTGTTGCAATCCCAATCACAACTTGCGCTGTAATTAAATGGGACCGCAGGGGATTATGCTATACTTTCCGCCCCTGCTAAAAAGCGGGTGGATTATACCCTATCCTACCGTGATGACAAAGACACCAAAAGAAGAGATATGATTTTGAGTAAAATAACCCTGATAAGCGATTTTAGATGACAATTAATTTATTAAACCTCAATCAAGTATTTGGCTGTTGGATTATTTATCAAATTTATTTCATCGCCATAAATAACGCCCCCATAAACATTTAAAATAACTTCCTAGGAAATAACATTAAAACACTTTTATAGAGTCCATTATGGCTAGAACAGGCCTTGATTATCGTAATGCACATTTTTTGACTAGCGCCAGTACTCTGTCACAATGTCCAGAAGATACTGCCTTGGAAGTGGCTTTTATTGGTCGTTCTAATGCGGGTAAATCCAGTGCAATCAATGTGCTAACTGAGCAACCCAAGTTAGCGCGAACCAGTAAAACCCCCGGCCGCACCCAGCTATTAAACTATTTTGAGATTGCTGAACAGCGTTACCTTGTCGATTTGCCCGGCTTTGGTTATGCCAAGGTCCCGCCAAAATTGAAACTCAAGTGGCAAAAAGAGTTAACGCGCTATCTGGAAGAGAGACAATCTTTGCAGGGTGTCATTTTGCTTGTCGATATTCGACATCTATTTAAAGACAGCGACATGATGATTATTGATTGGGCTTCGCGCGCAGAAATGCCACTGCATATATTATTAACTAAAGCTGACAAGCTAAAGCATGGTGCTGCAAAAGCAACTTTATTATCTGCTCAAAAGGAATTAAAGCCCTTTGGAGAACATATCAGCTTGCAATTGTTTTCTGCACTAAAAGCAAGTGGTGTTGATGGCCTGCGTAAACAGCTGAATATGTGGTTAAACCCTGAATGAGCCAGATCACAAAAGGCTATGATGGAAATATCTGGCCAGAAAGAATTGGGCCCTAACCACAGGAGAAAGCAGTTAGGGCCCGGTCTCCTAAAATAAAGGAGGATTTAGGTCGTTCTAGTAGAGTGGGAAATCGGGGAGAAAACCACCCTACTGTATAAGTGTGACTGATCTCCTTAAAAATAGTTCCAAATATTTCACATAAACTCAGATTTTTTTAAAAATTATATCTGCAGGTGCAATGACACAGGGATTTTTTAATGTGCTTCGTCCCAATTTACGCCTGAACCAATATCAACAATTAAGGGAACATCCAAAGATGCGGCTGAAGCCATCCTGAATTCCACTCCCTCGGATAATAAACCTAAGTCTGATTCACTGACTTCAAATACCAGCTCGTCGTGTACCTGTAGTAATAGCCGGGCATCCAAACCTGCAATGTCCAGCCAATGCTGAATATCAATCATGGCGCGTTTGATAATATCCGCTGCCGTTCCCTGCATGGGGGCATTAATCGCCGTACGCTCCGCCGCTTTACGCAACATGCCATTGCTCGCATGAATGTCAGGTAAATACAATCTACGGCCAAATATGGTTTCTACATAACCCTGCTCATTCGCCAATTGCCTGGTATTTTCCATGTAATCTCTTACCCCGGGATATCGATGGAAATAACGCTCGACATATTCCTGAGCTTCATGACGACCGATGCCCAATTGTTTCGCCAAACCAAAAGCAGACATCCCATAGATCAAACCAAAATTAATGGCTTTGGCGCTGCGCCGCTGATCGTTCGTCACCTGATAAAGCGCTTCGCCAAAAATTTCAGCTGCAGTGGCGCGGTGAACGTCTAGGCCTTGCTGGAAAGCCATCAGCAAGCCTTCATCAGCCGACAAATGCGCCATAATACGTAACTCCACCTGGGAATAATCAGCTGCCATCAATACCTTTCCTTCATCGGCAATAAAGGCTTTACGGATACGGCGACCTTCTTCAGTACGGATAGGAATATTTTGCAAGTTTGGATCAGTTGAAGACAGGCGACCTGTCGCTGCTACGGCCTGCTGAAAAGTACTATGAATTCGTCCGGTTTGGGGATTAACGTCCTGTGGCAGTTTATCCGTATAGGTGCTTTTTAATTTGCTGAGCGTACGGTATTCCAGCAACAATTTCGGTAAAGGATATTCAAGCGCCAATTCCTGCAATACTGGCTCCGCGGTGGAAGGCTGGCCCTTTGCGGTCTTACTGACAACAGGATAATTAAGCTTTTCATAAAAGATTTTCTGTAATTGAGCAGGCGAACCCAAATTGAATTCTTCACCGGCTAGGGCATAGGCTTCCTGTTCAAGCTCATGTAAACGCTGTGCAATCTTTTCACTTTGCTGAGCCAAACTAAAAAGATCTACACGAATTCCTTGCTCTTCCATTGCATAAAGCGCGTCCAGAAGATCCATTTCCATATACTTATATATATCCGCAAGCTTGCCTGTTTGCTTGAGCTTTATCTCCAGACCCTGATGCAGTCGAAAAGTAATATCTGCATTTTGTGCAGAGAAAACTGCTGCCTGTTGAATATCTACTTCTGCATAAGTCAGCTTATTGCGGCCTTTACCAAGCAGCTCTTCCAGTAACTGCTTATCTTCCTGTAGATATGTTGATGCGAGTTTTTCAAGCGTATGTTTATGTGCAACAGAGTTTAGTACATAAGATTGCAACATGGTGTCATAGCGACAGCCTGCTAATTTGACCCCTGCGTTTGCCAGGACATGTCTCATATTTTTTAAATCATGCCCAACTTTAAGGATGCTTTGATCTTCAAGTATTGGC
>Ga0222714_10003417_pt1 | contig 16185 bp, 4 predicted proteins | sample C33_3DmetaG_FD_165048 | JGI IMG/M metagenome (GOLD analysis project Ga0222714, IMG submission 165048) | Estuarine water microbial communities from San Francisco Bay, California, United States - C33_3D | ecosystem: Environmental > Aquatic > Marine > Unclassified | place: USA: California...
TGGAAGACCAAGTTGTTCTAGAATCATATCTAACCCTGTTCATCTGGACAATATTTCCAGTTGATTGCAGAATTGGTGTTCCTGTACTTGGACTAATAATATTGTTAGTATTTAATCTGCTCATGGGTACTGGTACTCTCTGTGATTAAATTAAATAATTGTCCAATGAGCATTATTATCAACCTGCACGGTCACGCCACTATTGATGGTTATGGGACCAATACTAGCCCAGTTTTGACTAGTATTTAGAGTTGTGTTACTTGTAACAGCGTTAGTATTTGACATAATAACACCGTTGCCGCCGTTTCCAATAGATTGTGACATTTTAATTGTCTCCTATTAATAGTATTTATGAAGGATTACCCTCATCTGATGGATCAAAATCTCCTGGTGGGTGTGGTAGGGGGTAGGAGATCTCTGGTGCTGGTACATAAGCATCAGAATCTTCCAAAGTAACAACACCAAGGTCAACTTTACGTTGAACTCCTCTGGTTTGTTGTTCCAATCTTAGAGACCATTCATCAGAATCTAAAGATCCGTCAGAGTTGCGTGGAATATTTACATCTTTAAATGTAAAATTTCCATCTTCATCAACAAATTTTACTGTGACGTAAGTTTGTCCATCTTCAATTGATGGAACTACATATGAGATTGCTGCCATCTATCAGTCCTCCAATGCATCTTGATAATATTCCGATTTCTTCAAGTGTGCATAAGCTTGAGTAAGAACGGAATCGGCACTATTTGGATCAATAAAGAATTCAATCTTAAAATCTTTTGGATTAGAAACAGTATCTAGATCACGACTTTGTACTTCCGTTGGATTAACACCAATCGCTCCAAGTGGTTTTTTACCTTCTTCTCTCGCTTCTTTGGAAGAAAATACCTCAATAGTAATTCTTCCTACATAACCTTTCTTCCAATAAACCCATTGATCTTCATCGTCGTCGTCTCTTGCGGTATAACCATTTGGTCTACCCGAATCAACAGGAGGCATAATATCATTAAGCCTCTTTTCTGTTGTGACGTTGACGATTAAGTGGTATGCGTTTGGAACAACGAGCCCAGTTTCTGGAATCTCGAAATCTCTAATTAGTGCCATTTCACTCTCCTAGTTTTGACTTGAGTTCTGCGATTTCTGCCTTCAAATTATTTATAATCTCAGTCTGTTCCTTAATCGCCTCGATGAATAGACCTGCAAGGTGTCCGTAAGAAACACCATACTCGTCTGTATCAGCCGCGTAGGTAACAACTTCAGGTACAACCTCTACAATTTCTTGAGCGATTACACCCATTTCAGTTTGATCATAACGAACGTCAGTTTCTGCATAATCTATTCTCTTGTAGGTTACACCACGTAGTTGGTTAACCTTATCGAGCGCGCCTACGATAGTTGCAATGTCCTTCTTCTTGCGGATGTCGGACGCGGCGGTAATAACGCCCGTGGAGTAGATTGACTTACTTACATACAATCCATAAGAACTGGATGTAGTAGAAGAAATCATACCAACGCAGTTGTTACCATGACTGTAAAAGTGGTGCCATCTACCGCCGTCTTGGTTGTAGAAACCACCATTACCACTACTGTCGAACATGACGTGTGGGCGGTTACCACCACTGTTCATACAGATTCCATAGTAACCACCTCTGGAACCAGTGGTGACCCACGCGCCATAGGAGGATAGAACGTTTGGTCTCCAGTGAGCGCCGTTTACGGATGCATAATAACCAGTGTCATTCCACAACCAGGTATATGCGTAGGTGTAGCTTGAACCACCGTTGATCTGGAATCTAACAGTCGTGCTGTTATAATCATTCATGAAGCGGAATCCGCCATAACCGGCATTCGCACCAAAACTAAGACCAGTGTGATAGTTGATTCTTAGGTCTGGATATGGGCTAGACCATCCACCATCTTCCTGGAATCCGAATCTATATGCGTGAGAACTAATTGCGTTATTACTATCGCTACCATCAATGTTTGGACCAAACGCTTGCGCGTATAGGTAACCACTACCTTCTCTGACCGCCACAGTGTTGCCAGAGCGTCCTGTGGAGGTGCCGTAACCGTCTAGGGTATCCGCGTCAAGACCAGATCCAGAACCGTCGTTTCCGTCGTTCCAAATCTTTCTCCAGGAGGAGAATCCACCACCCCAGACACCTCTGATGTAGTTGAGTGAAGGGTTACCTACACCAACCGCGAACTGATAACCATAACGGGTGTTACCGTTGGTGTAGTGCATCGCCTGGTGTCCGTTCCAGTGGGAAGCACCACTTGGTTGGTTACCTGGGTTGCTCCAAGTATCGAAGAAACCAGAACCATAATCAAACACACTGTTGAGGTTTACGGTGTTGTAACCCATTACGCCTGTGTGATAGTTGGTATCACTGGTGTAATCTCTTCTATCACCGTTATACTTACCAGTTAGTCCGAGAACCGTCTTAAACTGGTTTCTGTTCAAGTATCTGATGTAACCGTCATTCGAGCAGTAGAATCTCTGAATATCGTTCTGGTATCCAGAATCGCCCGAGACGGTATTAATCCAACCGAAGTTCGCATAACCATTAGCATCAGTTCTCATAACACGGTTTGCTGTGTTATTTGTGGTTCCACCGAGTTGGAGACCATCAAGTAGATCAGCGTTCAAGTTTGTGACTAGAGTCGTTGATGTAACGCTTAGAGGTGCGGTTCCATTTGCAACGCTGGAGATCAATCTGGTTGCGGTTAGGGTGCCATTCTGACTGCTGTTACCACCACTATCAAGAGACCATCTGTTCGCGCCAGAGTTGGTTCTAAGGTATACATTGGATATGTACTGCAGGTAGAGGCCATTATTGTGCCACTGGATCTTAGCGGGCTTTTCACCAGTCCAGTTACCGTAAGTACCAACGATGTCACCACCAGCGCCAATAGTAATCGCACCACTAGCACCGTTGAAGGTACAATCTCCAGTGAACGTTGGAGCGTTTGTGAGGTTGTAGGAAGAACCATTACCGATTAGGATCGCGCCCGCGGCAGGTAGCGCCTGGAGTCCAGTACCACCTCTGGTGATTGGGATATTACCTTGGATATTGTTGATATCTAGGTAGTATGCAGGAGCGTTTCCACCGAATGTTGCGGCGTCAATGTCACCACCTTGAGATGCTGTCTTGATCTGAATCTCACCATTGGTTCCAATCGAGAACGTGGAGTTCTTATACTGGGAAATACCAAGTGTTGAGTAGAGATCTACAGTCTGTTGTACTCTGTTCAGAGTGATGTTAACGTTACCGTAGTAGGTATTGATTCCAACACCACCAGGAGCGAAGTCTACAGAACTTGCAGTGACGCCCATTGGTTGGGTTGTTCCGATACCAACCGACATTACGACCTTCTGGTAAGAAGAATCGCCTCTTAGGAAGGTTTCGTTGTTTGCAAGTCCAGAACCGAGTCTGGAAGGTGAAACAGTACCACTAACGATGTTAACCGCGTCAACTGTACTTGTAGCGAGTAGTGCCCAGTTCTCAAGTACTGTTGAAGATGTATTTACGCTATCAGTGTACTTGACATTCTGTTTCGTGAAGGAAACGTTTGTCGCGCCATTAAGTGCAGTAATGTCAATGGTGTTATAAAGTAGACCGTTACTTGATAGTAGAGAGTCTGTTTCAGATAGGTGTAGGGTGAAGGAGTTGTCAGTTTTGGAACCAATGAAGTAGAAGTTATCAGTTGTAATTCCAGTAGGTAGGTTACTACCTGTGACTTGAACTGGATCGCCCTGGCTGAGTCCGTGATTTACGAATACAATCTGGTCGGTTGCAGTTGTAATACCAAGTCTGGATAGTGTATGTGAACCAGTTCCACTTCCTTGTAGGTTGACGATACTGGAAAGTGCATATGTATCATAAAGTTCGACAGAAGATAGTCCAACTTTCTTGACGTAGTAAGTATCAAGTAGGACAAGAGGTGATACCTCATTACCAGTTGAGTAGTATCTAACTGGGTCACCATTTGCATAGTGGGTGTTATCTCCAACGACGATTCTGTTGTTAGCGAAGTCAACGGCGCCGCCAACGTCAATACCAGTACCAGTGAAGGTATCTGTGACTGCGAGGCCAACGTTTGTTGTGATCGCAACTGCATTACCGTCTTGAATATAGTCAGGTAGAATTAGAGTACCAGCAAACTTCTGGTTATTTGTTAGTTCTAGATATAGTCTTGTTTCTACTTGGTTGACACTGACTGTAAAGTCGGATCCACCACTTCTTCCACCAACGGATGCAGGAGCAACAGTGATAACATCGTTTGGTTGATAGTATCTACCACCAGTCTCGATAGCGACCTGAGTAACTGTACCAGCGCCACCAACGGTGACGACAAGGGACATTCCAGTACCAATACCAGACTGTGTTAGTGCCTGAACTCCACTGTAAATACCAGCTACTGAGTAACCAGAACCACCAGATGGGGTATTGAGTCTGAGAGTTATACCCTTAACAAGACCAGTTGTACCATAACCAATTGCGCCATTGTTATAAGTTGGAGCGGTAACAATACCGATTGCACCACCGTTGGATACCGTACCTCTAATGGTATCTCCATTATTGAAGGAATACTCAATTGAATTATTGAGGATAATATACTGACTTAGAACATCACTTACGAGAACGTAAGCATTTGTTGGTTCGACAACGGTGTCTCCACTCTGAATATTAGCAGCAGGGATTCTGTTTGCGAGACTTGTTCTACCACCTTCATAGATTGTTCTGAAGTAGTTAACAACTTTAGGTGGAATTAGGTCAGCGTTAATTTGACCGATAGAGTTCAACTGAACAACAGAGTTTGGAACTGCGTTTGTTGAAACGTTCTTATCGATGAAGGAACCAAGTCTGTTGCTGAGGAAGGTTCTGATCGCCAACTGAGTGGTAACTCTCTTATCCAGAGGACCGCCTAGTTCGTTATCACCTAGACCGATATCAGTTGAGAATTCTTCAATCTGAACACCACCAGAGAGTGATAGTCGGATAGAATCCAGAGTACCAATCGTAACAGTGTTGTTGAAGATAATGTTACCAGTTCTGTTATAAGCGGTAATGAAGTCACCGATCAAGAAGTCACCGAGTTCGTTTGTACCCGAGGAGTAGACGCGACCACCGAGTTCCTGTACCTGTTGTGAGGAGGTAACGGTCTTACCACCGTTTTGTGGTAGAGCGTTATAGTCAACACCAGATCCAGAGTATTCCCACGTATGTGAGGAGGAGTTAATGATAGATGGTCTGTGGAAGTGTAGTTTGTAGTTCTCAGGTAGAGAGGAGATACCAAGAATTGTTGTACCAGACTCTGTAGAATCGACCTTGAATTCGATACTCCAGTAGCTGCTGATTCCAGCAACATCTGTAACAGCAACTCCAATTGAAACTGGGCTGTGATCGCTGATTATACCGTTTGAACCACCAGTGATCTGGAAGTTTCTTCTGACGCCTGCAGCGGCTTCAACGGAAACAACAAGTTCTCTTGTGGATGAATCGTAGGTGAACGCATAACCAACAGCAGTACCACCAGTAACGCTCTGTGTAACTTCTCTACCAGAAACGAATCTGATTGTATCAGTTGTAGATGCGAGAGAAACTCTCTGATAGTTGTTGTGAGAATCAATGATTTCCTTAACGAAGAATTCTTGGTTGTTCTTAGTAAAGGTGTGAATACCAGTAGATGTTGAAGTGAAGTCAACAAGTCTAGTTAGAGAATCATCTTCATAAAGTCTGAAGCTGTTAACGTCGATGAACTGTACGAAGTACTGGTTCTGGTTAACAAGTCCACCAATGATTCTAGGTGGAACATCTTGTTCATCACCGAAGTAAACAACACTATCTCCCTGACTGAATGGGTGACCAACAATGTTAACGATGTTTGCACCAGTATCAATACCAGTTGCAGAGTTAAATTCTTGTGTTACAACTAGTGGTTTGAAGAGGTTGGTTGCGTCGTTATTGTTATTATCAAAGAAACGACATACATATAGATCCTGATCACTTCTACCAACACCGACAACTCTTAGAGTTTGTAGACCACCAGAAGTACCAGTTGCAGCAACTCTGGAACGGTCGAAGATGAAGGAGTTCGCGCTGAATCCAGTAGATCTTAGAGCGTAGAAACCGAAGTTGGTTGCAGAGTTTGTAATGGATAGATAACCACCAGACTGTGCAAGTGAACCATATCTACAGAAGATTTGGAAACAAGAAACAACCTGTGAGTAACCATCGTTGATAACACGCCAACCGATACCACCGAAGGAGACCATGGTAAATGCCGCAGCAACCATGGACTTACCTTGTTCTGGTTGTACAAGGTCAGGATTGAGTTCTGCCTCTTCTGGAATAATTGAAACGTTTGGTGATAGTACCTTAGAACCGTCAACCAACATTCCGTTCGCACCCAAGAAGGATAGAATCGAACAGTTTTGGATGTATGGAGATCTGGTAATTACTGACTTGCCGTTCTTAACTGCGTATCCTTCTCTAGAAACAAATGGATCTTCAGGATCGTCGAACGCAACAGCGTTATCGAATGCAAACTGTGGTACACCAGCATCGTCTACATTATCCTTCATCGCAAATCCAGTTAGGTAACAACCGTTTCTAACTCTTAGAAGGTCCTTACCAGCGTTTGCAGGACGGATAATTGTGTTTCTTAGGTTATCACCGAGAACAGCAACGTCTTCATAAAGGATAATTGGGTTATCCTCAACGTATTCACCAGCCTCAACGATAATTGCAACAGGAGTTGACTTAGCGGTTGGAGCAACAACTACAGGAGCTGAAGTAGATCCAACACCAACGATTGTTGTAATAATACCAACTAGGTTTGTAATAGTGGATTGAACGTCTGCACAGCAGGCTTCGTTATACTCGGACTCATATCCATCACAAGTTGGATCATAAAGAACCGTTGTATCGATTACCTGGAACTCATTATTTTGGAAGTTTCCAGTTGGTTTTACGATGTCTGGTGCAGCATTTCCGAAGGATGCACTACCGTCAGAGACATAAGTATGTGCAATAGTGGAGATACCTGCCTGGAAGGTAACTACTGTACCGCCACTTGTAGGTTCTAGGAGTGCGGTGAAGGTATCACCGTATGGGCTAGAACCGTATGGATCTACTGGGTATGGGAATGTAGTTGTCGTAATACCAGGAGTTGCAGTACCACCAGAGACATAAGTATGTGCAATGGTTGATACTCCACAGTTAATTACGATTTGAGTACCGAAAGTTCCATCGATGCACTTGAATACATCATAAGTTCCATATAGTGCATTGTTATTGTGCAGTGGAGTTGGGAAGATAGTTGTGGAAATTCCTGCATGTTCTGAATCACAAGAGAACTCAATTCCAGCAAGTTTTACAGTATCCTCTGGAGATAGACCGTGTGCAGAGGAAAGTCCAATAGTACAAATACCAGCTACTTCGTTATAATCAACACTTGTGATTGAAATATCGGTAGTTGCATAACCAGAACAGGACATTGTGAGACCTGCTAGTTTGAACTTGGTTGCACTACTGATTCCGATATCTGCACTTAGAGTTACAGTTGCAATACCAGTTGAAGGAGTATAATCAAGTCCTGTTACTGAAGTGCTTGTTCCAGAACCAACGATAGAGGTTACAATTCCAACGAGGTTTACAATCGCTGATTGTACGTTTGCACAACACTGTGAACTGTAAGCAGATGGGCTGCAAGTAGAATCAAATAGGATGGAACTATCGAACTGTTGAGTTTCGGTTCCCGCAACACCAGTCTGGTAGTGAGTTGGAACTCCTACGTTGTTGATAACATATGGTGAAATCTCATAGATGTATTGGAATGCAGCAATTGTTTCTACTGCCTCTCCAGAAACTGCACTGTGAGTTCCAGTCCAATATGATACACCAGCACCTACTGTCTTACTATTACCACCGAATGATAGGTCATATGAAACTGCTTCAATGATATGACCCATGTCTCTTAGACACTTGGTTCTATCGTAATCTGGATTGGAGAGAAGTGAAGGATAAGTTGCGGTAATAAATCCTACAGCTTCTGCAGCGATAAAGTCTTTGTTTAGAATCAGTAAAGTTCTTGCATCATTATAGATTCCACTTGGTCCAGCAACTGGAATGTTATTGATTACGCGCTTGGAAAGCGTGACAATATGTTCAAATCCAGCAATTGTTTCAATCTTTTCACCTTCAACATAGTTGGTTCCAATTCCACTATAGTAAGCTAAACCAGCTTCGACAGACTTGGAGTTACCATTGTATGTTAGGTCATATTCAATAGCATCAACAATGTATCCAACATCTCTCTTACAGATATTTCTATCCCAATCTGGATTTGTTGAGAATCCTGGGAATGTTGCCGTAATAAATCCAACAACTTCCTCTTGGATAAACGCTCTGTTCTTAACTAATAACTGAGCACCATCAAGGTATTGTGGTGGTGGAAGAACGAATGATTCGAAGGATGCTAACTGTGCAGCACGCTTAAGAGTCTTGAGTGGTTTTGTCTTACCGTCATCAGCGTCGTTACCATTTGCACCAGAAACATAGAGTCTGTTTTCGTATAGACCACCTGGGTTTGTGGAAAATCCAAGGTTTCCGAAGGCATCAACGGTTAGAGCCATACCGTCTCTACCAGCATTTGGTGGTAGAGTTAGGGTATAGTTAGTTGCAATACCAACTTTAGACTGTTGGAACTTAACTGTCTGATCTAGTCCTGTAGCAGTGTTAACTCCAACGAAACTGAATGTTGTTACTCCGACTTCATTGAATGTCTGAATTCCAGTGTATGCAAGATCAGATCCAGCAAGACTTGTAATAATACCAACGTTTGACTGGAGACTCTTGACTCCGGTAATTGCATCTCTAAAACCATCAAGAGTCATTCCATCGGTTGTGGAAGTAACACCAATTGTAACAATACCAGTCATTCTGGCGTTACCTCTGATCGTAACAGCGGTAATAGCAGCACCAGTAACTGATCCGTCAATTGTTAGTAGAGCAGCACCTGTTTGATTCTGACCGAAAGAAGCAATTCCAGAGTACTCAATATCAGTACCAGCAATGTCGGTAACAATACCAGTAGCAACTTCGATTTGGTTTAGAGTTGAAATACCAGGTACAACGAAGTTGTTAACAGTTAGGTCGGATGTAATAATTGTTCTTCTGGCAACAACGGTATCGAAACTACCGATACCAGATACATTCATCGATCTGGATTTGAGGATAGGTACAGTACTTACACCACTAATAGTATCTTCGAAGTAGAAGTTGTCAGTAACAACTGCACCTTCTGGGTATTCAAAATCGAATACAATTAGGTTTCTGAAGTCGAAGAATTGAGTGATTACACCAACGTTTGTAGATGCCTGACTGATTGTAATCTCACTTACACCAACACCAGCAACGGTTGTTCCGGAAAGTAGATATAGTTGATCCCTTACAGACTGTCCAACGAAGATATTTGCAGTTGCAATACCAGTAATAGTTGTTGCAGATCCTACAGCAAGAGTACCTTCATAAACACTTTGTCCATAAGGTTCTGTAGATCCAGTGTCGATAGTTACTGAACCGAAACCAACGGCAGAAACTAAAGTTCCAGTTACAATTCCAACACCACTTACTGCAGATCCAACGTAAATGTTGGATGTTGAAATACCAGCAATTACGTTACCAGAAATAGCAGGGACATAACCTTGTGATTGGTTTCTTGGAACCTCGTTTGTTGCAAACTGGTTGATCTCAATTCTATCAGTACCAGCAATACTTACAACTTCAGTACCAGATAGGATATTAGGTCCTGTAACTGCATATCCAATAATAACTCCTTCAGTGGATACTCCAGTGATGAAGTTTGTTCCACCAACAGCAAGAGTACCTTGATTAATAATTAGGGTAGGTGCATTTACGATTAATCTCTGAGTTGCATTGATCTCAATAGATCTTAGAATTTCCGCACCAGTTAGTCCTTCAGTATCAATTCTTACTGCATTACCATTTAAAGTTCCTTGTCCAACAGTTACAATACCAGTAAATCTTGAATCTCCAGTTACCAACAGACTTTCATTTCTTCTGGAAGAACTGGTAACAGTTACATTGTTTACTACAGTTTCATTGGTAGTATTCTTACTAATAGTTAATGTTCCAACACCAACGTCTGTAATAAGTGTATTTGGAAGTATATATTCTCCAGAGATTATTTGTCCTAGAGCAAATTTAGTAGTTGAACTTACGGTGATTTGTTGAAGATCATTGGTTCCAAGAGTTCCAGTTGTTCCAACACCAGCAACAGCAACAGCTGTAGAATCTAGATAGATTATATCTCCTACAACATAGTTTGCACCACCTCTGTATAGAGTTATGGAAGTGATTTCTCCAGAATTATTGATCTCAAGATTAAATCTTGCATTTTGTCCAGCACCAGATGAGGTAGATGCAACACTTACATAACTACCTTCTGTGAATACTGCAGGATCAGTACCTGCAAATCCAACAGGTCCTACCAAAGTTGATTGTACAATACCAGAAGTACTAACTCCAGTAATAGTATCAGTACCAATTCCGGCAAGGAATTCTGTACCAACTCCAGTGTATGAAGTTCCTAAAGTTCCTACAATTACACTGAAACTATCATATGGTAATCCATATCCAAGTTCTACCTTATTATCAGCTTCTAAATTACCTTCAACATCTAAGTTAGCAACTGTTGCAAATCCAGTAATTGCAGCAAACGTACCTATACCAACATCCCAACGCAGCTCATCCATTCGAGCACTTTGAATGCCAACTGTAGTACCAATACCAACAGCAATGAATGCCTCATCTAATCTAGCACTAGAAATACCAACAGTTGTACCAATACCAACATTAATATAAGCAAGATCAGTATTCGAGGCTTCGAGAACCATCGTAGTACCGATACCAACATTCATGTAGTTCTCGTTCACAATCATTGTTGTGGCGATACCTACATTTACATTAGCAGCATTAATGTATGCGGTTGTAGTAAATCCTTGGTTTATTAATGCAGTATTTGTATTTGTGAAGTTTAGATTTAACTGACCACCATTGAGTTCAGTTAGATTTAACTTTTGAATGGTAGCATCTTGTACTCTGATGGCATCGGCAGTAATCGTGCCCATGTCCCTATCAGCAAAGTCAAAAGATGTTGATATTCCTAGTTCAGCAAAATTTACAGAATATGTTCTACTAAATGCTAGATCAGTAGCTCCAATAGTAGCAATTCCAGTAGAAATTTCAACTCCACCAGCTACAATTGTGGAACCAAAAGATACAATTGTAGCAATACCACTAATATATTCTGGGTGTTCAACATTATCTCCAAGTTGAAGTCCAGTTGTATCTAAACCAGTAACAGTAGTAAATCCTAACTCACTTACTCCGTCAAGTACTGTGCATCCTCTGGTATTGATGCCCAAAGTATTTGTTGATACATCACTTAGCTCGATATACCACTCCGACTGTATTGTAGAACCAAATGATACATTTGAAACTAATACATTAGATAGTAAAGAACCAGGTAGACTTACTGCGGCTCCAACTACAATTCCAGTACTGGAGGCAATCGATATAAGAGTATTACCATTATTTGTAAGGAATCTTGCCTCTGTTGTCGCCGTCGCATCTTGAGTTTCTAATGTCAGGAATACTGTTCCTATTCCCAATGCAGCAACACTATTGCCAGATCCTACATAATCTCCAGTTATAGCATAACCAACTCTGATATTATTAGTTTCTATTCCAGAAATTGTTGTTCCTGGTGTTGCACTGACAATACCTAATCTTTGTACAGGCTGCTCATAACGTACATTAATGCTTCTGGCATCAATGTCTCCTTTTACAACAACGTCGCCAATTACTCTTAATTCATAGTCGGCTTGAACTGCACTCGTTCCAATACCGACACCCGTTTTATTTGTAATTTGCTGGGTGGCTGCTGCACCTACTAGTGGGTGACCGCCACTACTGTGACCGTCATGAACAACCGCAATATCAAGAGTAGTGTCAATTGTTAATTCACCCTCTGCCCCAGTAAATATTGCGTGCTCAGCTGTGGTTCCTCTTCTTAGCTGTACCTGTTTGGTCATAGTGCTATACGACTCAAATTACTATTTCTTCTGATATATTTATCAACCTGAAATTTGAAATAGTTTTGACTTAGATAATAACGACGTATGTTCTTGGAATCTCGAATGGATTATTTGTCGTAGTAGCAGATTGAGTCTCGAAGTAAACTGTTCCGATGCCGATATAAGTAGACTTGGTGAAGGATTCGAATCCACCAGCAAATTTGAATAGAGTTCCAGAAGAAGAAATGTACTTCTTCGATAGAACCTTTTCTGATGTTCCAGATATATTGACATTTCCACCAGTTTCTGGGCTTGGGATAAATCTGACATCTGGGAATACGAGTTCTCCAGAGATTGTGATTGATGCAAGGAGAACATCTCCAATCTTGGTAAATACCGAAATCTCTCTGGTTTGTGCAGAACTGGAGAAATTGAATAGACCAATACCAGAAACTGGATATACTTGATCGATTTCTGTGCTTGCCGATCCGGAAACTGTGTATGTAACAGTATCTTCTGTTGGTTGTGCAGTAAAGTTCTCTGAAGAATATCCACTTGCATGAATGGATCCAGATCCAGTGTAGATTTCTGTTTCTGTATCGGCAGCTGCGGAAGTTGCAAGAATTGTTCCAGAACCAGAATATCCAAATGTTCTCTTGAAGTCCGATATTCCACCAGAAATTGTAATATCTGTGGAAATTCCTTCGTAAACATCGAGCCCTGAAGGAGTGGAATCTGCATTTCCGGAGAAATTGAAGAGAATTGTATCTTCCTGTGGATTAACGGTAAGACTATAATTAGCATTACTGACGTAATCTGTAGTGAAGATCTCCTGATCGCAAGTATCATAATCATTATCCGTTGTATGAGTAACAAATCTGATTGTTCCTCGTCCAGCATAATTTGGTTTGAATTGTATAGTTGCAACACCACTGACAATGATTTGTGCTGTAATTCCAACCAGAGCGACTGTGGAAGATTCTTCTGTATCCGATCCTTGAATGGAATATAGAACTTCGAGTTCTGGAGTTTGTGCAGAATATGCTTCGTTTGCGGATCCACCAACATTGAAAAGTTGAGTATCTTCTGGAGTTTGTGCGGAGAATGCTTCCGCTGCTCCTGTCAGTCCACGAATAGTTCCAGAACCAGCATATGCATCTGTTTCTGTATAATACGCACCATATTCAATAAACTCAACAGATCTATCAATATCAAATGTTGGATATAGTTGGTCAAATGTCTGACCATTTGAATCGAAGTGTAGTCTAGATCTACCAAATACATAAGATCCGGAACCAACATAAGAATTACTTGCTCTCTCGACAAAGGTATCGGATAGAGTTAGTACTCCTACATCTGGAGTTGTGTTGAATGTGTAGACATTAATTTCCTGAGTAATTGCATCTCCAGGAGCAAATAGAGATCCAGAGGCAATATAAGAAGTTCTTGTGAAACTCCAGGATCTACCAATACCTGGCTCTGGGAGCCATGGATAGGACTCTTCTGGGCTGAATCCAGTAGAAACATAGAATGTTCCCAAACCAGCATATGGAGTAAGAACACCATACTTCGCAATATCGTTGATTTGATCGAAGAGGAATGTTCCGATTCCTGTACCAGGAACTTTGTCGTTGATTGGGTATCTGTTGGAGTATGTTCTCGCATCACGAGTACGTCCTTCACTATCTGGATTAGTACCAATACCAACTTTGAACTGAATTCCTGTTGTTCCGATACCAATATTCTTCTCGATACCATAATGTGGGGTGTAGTCAATATCTGGGTGATTGAGTTCACCGTAGATTGTAATAAGTCCACCACTAAAGTCTGCTGGTTGTGGATATAGGTGATCTCCAGGGTTAATGCCATACACCTGGATTTCCTTAGTGGATCCAATACCAGATACATCGAATAGTTGTGTATTATCTGGAGTGTCAAATCTGACTTTCTCGATAGCGGTTCCAGTAACAGGAATACTACCGATTCCAACGTAGTTGAATGCGACTTTTTCTGTAATGTATCCAGAGGACTCGAATAGTTGAATATTCTCTGGTGGATTGAAGACAACTCTCTTCTCAGCAGTAACAATACCAACGAATTCAAATAGTTGTGTATTTTCTGGTGGATTGAAGATGACTCTTTCGATTCCTGTCGAAATTCCACCAATTTGAATACCAGTAGTACCAATACCGATATTCTTCTCGATACCATAGTGTGGTGTAAGATCGATATCTGGGTGATTGAGTTCTCCCGATATTCTGAAAGACTCGTATAGTTTATTGATATTTCCTAATGTACCAGTTCCAAATGGTACAAAATCAGGTAGTTTGAATGCAAGACCAGCCTGACCATTGATTTGGAATGGTGCATATGAATAGTCATCAGTGATCTGAGTTAGATCAGTTACTACTGTCGTTGATAGTTTATAAGCAGAACTCCACTTAGCTGCAGGACCAGAACCGAAGTTGACGTAATCTCTTTGTCCTTCTGTTGCATTTGTAATAAACTCGTTTAGTAGAGTTTGTCCTGCTGCACCTGCAACATAAGCCAATGCATAATTATTATTTGTAATATATTGACCATTTACTGGATTACCAAATCCAGTGTAGTTACAGTAGAATCTGAACTGATCAGTCCAATTATCCGAATCAACTCCACTATCAACCCATCCAGTTACAAAGTCTACGCCATAGACCTTGAGTGGTTCATAGTAGACGATTTCTGATCCGACGCCAACAATACTGATACCACCAGATGCAGTATAAAGACCCTTGGAGAAACTCCAAGATCTTCCAACACCTGGCCCTGGAAGCCATGGATAGGACTCTTGTGGACTGAGACCATTGACAATGTTGAATAGTCCGAATGGATATGTAGTAGCAGAAGGGAGACTTGGGATAAAGCTTCCAAATCCAATGATTGGTCCCCAAACTTCTGCTGGGGTATAGAGTTCTGCAATTTGACCCCAATCCTCATATCCATTGTATGGAACGGTATCGAGAATACTATCATAAGATATTTCATCTACGATTACTACATCATATTCATCATAAACCTTGGTAATGGACTCTGCAGCGCCACTGAGTAGTGGGATATTTCCAGAACCAACATAGTCGTTGATCTTATCCGCATCAGCAGTATCGGATAGACGGAATGCATAGGTTCCGATACCGATGTTCTTGTCGATACCATAGTGTGGTGTATAATCGACAAATGGATGTACAAGTGGAGTTCCAGAAACAGTGATAATACCACTGCTTACATCCAATGGTTGTGGATATAGGTGATCTCCAGGGTTGATACCATATACCTGGATTTCTCTGCTTGGAGCAGTACCAGAAAGTGTAAGAGCAACACCATAACTGAGTGGATTTGTTGATCCTGTTCCAGCTAGTGGATAGACAGACTCGGTAAATCCGAATCCAACCAACTGTTCGAAGTCTAGTTGTCCAGTTGGAGCTGTTGCAACGTATCCCCAATCTCCGAAGTCTGTGTCATCTTGAACTGGAGGTTGAGTAATACTACCAATATCGCTCTCAGTGAATATCTTGATCGAAGATTCGTTATAAGAAGCAGTAAAGGACTCGGAAACACCGGAAAGACCATATAGTGATCCAGAACCACTATAATTTCCTTTACTGAAGTTGTAAGTTCTTCCAACCCCTGGTTCAGGTAACCATGGATATGATTCTTCTGGACTATATCCATTAACAATGTCAAATAGTCCTGTACCCGCTAGAGAAGGAACAAAGTATAAAGTACCGTCATTACCACTTAAGGTAGTCTGTGGGACTTTAAAGGATGCTCTGGAGAGGTTTATGTTACCTAGATCCCCATTAGTTGATGTAGCTACATAATCTGGCAGTTTAAATACCGCTCCTGTTTCACCACCCAAATTAATAAAAATTGCCCATGTATATGGTTCTGTAAGTTCATCAAAACTACTTACTTGACCCTTATAGACATATTCAGAAGACCATATTTGAGCTACTCCAGAATCAAAGTTTATATAATGATGATCACCATCAGAAACATTGGATGTTACATAGTTTATCCATGTCAATCCAGAAACATCATTGAT
>Ga0222714_10003420_pt1 | contig 16174 bp, 16 predicted proteins | sample C33_3DmetaG_FD_165048 | JGI IMG/M metagenome (GOLD analysis project Ga0222714, IMG submission 165048) | Estuarine water microbial communities from San Francisco Bay, California, United States - C33_3D | ecosystem: Environmental > Aquatic > Marine > Unclassified | place: USA: California...
TTATTTTAGGAGCTAAAATTAGAACGATGTGGATGACGCCTTTTTACTTATTCTTTGGTGTCTTGGTCATGTATATTTTTCAAAATTACATAGACTTTAAAAAACTCAAAACTTTTTATATTTTAATTGGATGCATCTTTTTTATATCTCCATCTATTTATCTATATATTTCTTTAGCAAATGATAACAAAAGAACAGACTATCCTGGAAAAGAAATAGCGAAATTAATAGAGAATAAAATTGGCAATAATTCATCCTTAGTAAGCGGAGATGAGTGGCATGCTGGAAATTTATCATACCACTTAAAATCAAGACCGAAATGGGTTGGCTATACAAAAACATTTAAAAACGGAGTTTGCTTTTCTGAGTTTCCTCCAAAAGAATATAATTTGGGAAACGCTCAAAAAACTTTGGTTTGTTTAGATAAATGAAAAATTATATTATTTTAATTCCTATATTTAATGACTGGAAATCTGCTTTTAAATTAATAGAAAATATTGATGAAATTATAAAAAATAAACAAGGTAAGTTTTCTATTTTGTTAATTAATGATGCCTCTACAGAAAAACCTTCGACACTCATTTCAAATGTTAACAATATTAATTCTATTAAAATTTTAAATTTAATTAAAAATGGAGGTCATGGTCAAGCTATAGCTACAGGCTTAAAATACATAAACGATAACATTAACTTTGACTATGCCATTCCAATGGACGGCGATGGAGAAGACAGACCAGAAGAAATATTAGAATTTATCAAATTAATAAACGATAGCTCACCTGAAGTTATAACTGCAGTTAGAATTAAAAGAAGTGAAAGCATAATTTTTAAAGTCTGCTACCAAATTCATAAAATTGTAACACTATTATTGAGTGGGCATCTTGTAAAATTTGGTAACTACTCATGTTTATCTAAAAAATCTGTTGAACAACTAGTATCGTCTGGCTCTATCTGGTTAAGTTATTCAGGGGCAGTAACCAAAAATTTTCCTAGTTTTTTAAGCATACCCTCTATTAGAGGTGTTAGATATTTTGGACCATCAAAAATGAATTTTTTTAATTTAGTTAAACATTCTCTAAAAATTTCAGCTGTATTTAAAGAATCGGTATTTATTAGATCAGCTTTGCTTGTACTTTTGCTATCACTTTTATCTTACTATACATCCTCTTACTTGTTAATTGCATGTTTATTTACTTGGATTTTTATGTTGATAATTTTTTTTCTATCAAAAAATGATGATACAAAATTAGTACAAAAAAGTTATGAAAATATTCAAGATATCGTTACTTTGTATCAAAAATAAAAGTTATTTAATTCCTAATCGTTTGTGAATATCGCTTGAGGAAGTTGTGAATCTAAAGACATACTTTTCGTCTGGCTTTGCCCTTTTAAAACATGCTTGCGCAGCTAAAGCAGCTTCATGAAATCCACTTAAAATAAGTTTTAATTTTCCAGGATAAGAACATATATCCCCAACAGCAAAAATGCCTTTTTCATTGGTTTCAAAATTTTCAGTATTTACAACAATTGTCTTATTTTCCAAATTTAATCCCCAATTAATAATCGGACCAAGTTCCATTTTAAGTCCAAAAAAAGCCAACACTGAATCTACTTCTATTTCTTTTAATTCTTTTTTATCGTTTTCAATCACTACTTTTTCAATTTTTTTATTACCAATGAAATCTTTAGGTTGAAAATTAGTAAATAATTCAATTTTTCCAGATTTTGTTAATTGCATCATTTGATCAACCGTATGTTGCGCAGCTCTAAATTCATCTCTTCGATGAACTAAAAATACCTTTTTAGCAATTTTTGACAATTCTACTGACCAATCTAAAGCTGAATCTCCCCCTCCAAAGATACAAACTTTTTGATTCGCAAATATATTTTTATTTTTTACAGAATAGAACAAATTGGCTTCCTCAAAGATTTCAATATTTTTAATTGGTGGTTTTCTGGGCTCAAAAGAACCGACACCTCCTGCAATGATAATATTAGGTGTCTCAAAAATAACCTGGTTATTAGTTTCAACTATCCAATTGTTTTTTTGTTTTTTAATAGAATCTACTCTTTGATTTAAATGGAATGTAGTCTTAAAAGGTTTGATTTGCTCCAAAAGATTTTTGGTCAAACTTTCACCTGTACAAATAGGTAGCGCAGGAATGTCGTAAATTGGTTTGTCTGGATAAAGTTCAATACACTGCCCTCCCACTTTATCTAAGTTGTCTACGACATGAGCATTTAATCCTAAAATTCCTAGCTCAAAAACGGTAAATAAACCAACGGGACCAGCTCCAATAATTACAGCATCTGTTTTAATCATTTATCCTTGTTTCTCTGGCAGTGATACAATTACTCCATCTAGATTTTCATCTAAAAATATCTGGCAACTTAATCTACTATTAGCTTTTGTTTCAAATGCAAAATCGAGCATATCTTTTTCCGCATCAGATTGTTGTGGTAATTTATCTATCCAATCATCATCGACATATACATGGCACGTTGCACATGCGCAGGATCCTCCGCAGTCCGCATCTATTCCTGGAATGTTGTTTTGAACAGCTCCTTCCATAATCGTCAAACCTTTTTCAACTTCAACGACATGCTCTGTTCCATTAAATTCAATATAGGTTACTTTTGGCATGATCTCCTTTATATTTATCCAAACACCAATGACAATGAAGAATTTAGGTAAATATCAAATAAATTATACAGTTAAAACATTTGAGTTAAGGGATGAATTTAAAATATCAAGAGTTTCTAAAAAAAAAATAAGCGTAATAGACATTTTTTTAACTAAAAATCAAAAAACTACTGTGTCTGAATGCGTTCCTTACTCTAGGTATAATGAAAACCTAGAAGATATTGTCCTTTATTTAAAAAAAAATAATAAAAAAATTGAACAATTTGTAGAACAAAAACAATTAAAACAAATACCTTATCTATGTCTGCAAAACACATTATCTGCTGCTCTATTTAATATTGAATTTAAAAAAAATACTAAACAAATAAAAAAAACATTTATTACTGCTATTACCATCCCAATATTTAACTTAGAAAAAACTAAAAGAATTCTAAAAAAGTTTATTAAAACAAAAATTATTAAAATTAAATTAAATCAAGAAGAAGTTATTCCAAAGCTAAATTTAATAAGGCAAATATGCCCAAATTCAAAAATTATTATAGATGCAAACGAGTCTTGGAATATCCAATTTCTTAAAAATCACATTAAAGATCTAGAACAATTTAATATTTTATTAATAGAGCAGCCATTTATTCAAGGTAAAGATTATCTATTAAAAAATATTAAAACAAAGCTAAAGTTCTGTGCAGACGAAACCTTTCACATTAATAATAAAAATTTAACTAAGGATATAAAATATTATCAAGCAGTGAATCTAAAACTAGATAAGTTTGGAACCCATGAAGAAATATTAAAATTTATAAAAATTGCAAAAAGATTTAAAAAGAAAATAATGCTTGGCTGCATGGTGTCCTCCTCTTTATCTTTATACCCTACTTTAAAATATTTTAGATACTGTGATTACTTTGATTTGGATGGTGCTTATTTTTTAAAAAAAGATCGACCTAATGGAATAAAATACAAAAACGGAATTGCAAAAATAAATTTATCTTATTCCAAATAAAAAAGGCCTCTAATCAGAGGCCTTTTTTTTTAATAATTATAAACTTCTAAATTATTTGCTAGAAGCCGGTGTAAGTGACTTAGCCGCAGCGTATATCACTAGACCAAATAATATCTTGTTGATGAAATCAGCCAAGTTATAAATTTGGTTAAGTGTAGCTTCGTCTGTTCCGCCAACCATATATCCGAATAAATATCCTAGAGGATACACAGACCAACCAAGTGTTACAATCCATTTACAGAAACTGAAACAATCAGCAGCTGGACCTTTTAACTTAGCTGCTTCTTGACCTGCTTCACCTGAAAACACTTCATACAAGATGTAGATCCATCCGCCCATTCCAATTACGAAACCGGCAGTTACATTCATGTAACCAGCTTCACCTAAGTATCCGCCAATTAACATAACTAAAGTTCCTACTAAAAGTCTCCAGAAAATTCCTGTAGATACTTTTTTTACTGCAGATAGAATAAAATAAAATTCGACCATTAACAGCGGAACTGTCAATAACCAGTCAATATATCTGAATACAGTCGGAGAAGATCCGGTTGCGACCCATACTTCTCTCATATACATATAATGCCAAAAAGCTATACCAGTCACTAGACCAGATAAGGTAATTGACGTTCTCCATGATGCTTTTACTGAATTTCTTTCAATAAAAAAGAATACAGTAGAAGCTAATAGTGCCATTGAAACTAACCAGAATGTAATTCCAGTAAAATCATTGGACGCTAACATAGCAGTTTTCATTTTTTCTCCCTTTATTTATTTTTGTTTAAACAAAAATTACCTAAAAACTTGAAATTTAAGTTTTTTGCAATTTATTGATCTAGACTTTAATGATATTTGACAAAGATTCCAATCAATTTAAGCGAGAAATCAAAAAAACAGCTAAATACAAAAAAAAATACTAAAATTCAACTAATTATACTAAGATAAATACAATAATTTAATAAACTTGGAGTTAACCTTGAGTCAACTTTACGAAAAAGCATTTAAAGAATCAATTTTGAATAAAGAACAGTTTTGGACAAAAGCCGCTGAAGATGTTCGTTGGTTTAAAAAATTTGATCAAGCTTTATTTGTGGATAAGCCGCCTTTTTATAAATGGTTCAAAGGTGGAAAAATAAATACTTGCTACAATGCTTTAGATAGACACGTAGAAGAAGGTAATGGAAGTAGAACTGCGCTTATTTTTGATAGCGCAATGACTAATACTAAAAAAAAATTCACATATAAAGAATTAACAGACAAAACAGCTCAATTAGCAGGAGCGCTTCTAAAAGCTGGAGTAAAAAAAGGAGATCGTATTATTATTTATATGCCTATGATACCTGAAGCAATTCAGGCAATGCTTGCTTGCGCTCGAATTGGAGCAGTACATTCAGTCGTGTTTGGTGGCTTTGCTTCAGCAGAACTTGCTAGCAGAATAGATGATAGTGGAGCAAAAATTATTTTATCTGCTTCTTGCGGGTTGGAACCTGGACGAGTGGTTGAATACAAACCATTGTTAGATGGAGCAGTTAAATTAGCAAAACAAAAAATTGAAAAAATTATAATATTTCAAAGAGACAAACACAAAGCTCAGCTAACAGATGGATATATAGATTGGAATGAATTTGTTAAGGACGCACCCAAATCAGAATGTATAGAATGCGATGCAAATGATCCTGCTTATATTCTTTATACCTCTGGCACAACAGGAGTTCCAAAAGGAATTTTAAGAGATATTGGTGGACATATTGTTGCTCTTAAATGGAGTATGAAAAATGTTTACGATATAAATCCAGGCGACGTTTGGTGGTCCGCTAGTGACATAGGCTGGATTGTTGGACATTCTTATATTGTATATGGACCTTTGTTTCATGGATGCACCACTGTAGTATTTGAAGGCAAACCTGTTGGTACTCCCGATCCTGGTTCTTTCTGGAGAGTAATTTCAGAATACAAAGTTAAAACTTTATTTACTGCTCCCACAGCTTTTAGAGCAATTAAAAAAGAAGATCCCAATGGAGATTATTTTAAAAAATATGATCTTTCAAAATTCGAAGCTCTATATCTAGCAGGCGAAAGAGCTGATCCTGATACAATTCATTGGGCTGAAAAATTATTACAAAAACCAGTAATCGATCACTGGTGGCAAACAGAAACTAGCTGGTCTATCACTGGTAATTTTAAAGGTCTTGGATTATTTCCAACTAAGTATGGCTCTGCTGGAAAACCAGCCCCAGGTTACGATGTAAAAGTATTAAAAGAAAATGGCAGTGAAGCAAAACGTGGAGAAATGGGTGATATTTGCGTCAAACTCCCTCTTCCACCTAGCACTTTTCCTACCCTATGGAACGCAGATCAGCGCTACAAAGACAATTATATGTCTACTTATCCAGGATATTATCAAACCTATGACGCGGGCCACATTGATGAAGATGGTTATGTTTGGATCATGTCTAGAACGGATGACATTATTAATGTTGCGGGTCATAGATTATCTACAGGTTCTATGGAAGAAGTCTTATCTGAACATCCGGATGTTGCAGAGTGTGCCGTCATTGGAATAGCTGACAAACTAAAAGGACAAATGCCAATTGGTTTAGTTGTTTTAAAAACTGGTGTGCAAAAATCTCAAGAAGAGGTTCAAAAAGAATGTGTAAAAATGATTAGAGATAAAATTGGACCGGTGGCTGCTTTTAAAACTGCAATTGTAATTAAAAGACTTCCCAAAACTAGATCGGGAAAAGTTTTAAGAGGAACCATGAGAAAAATTGCAGATAAAGAAGAGTATAAGGCACCAGCTACGATTGATGATCCAGCTATACTACATGAAATAAAAGAATCTCTTAAATCTGCGGGTATCGTTTAATTATTGTTGCTTATAATTATTAAAAAAATTTGTCCAAGGAGTAAATAACAATCCAATATCTAAATATTTTACCGATAGATACAAAAAGTAAAAATTTAAAAAAATTTATTTTTAAAGTTCCTGCAATAAAAGTTAGTGGATCTCCTATGACTGGAACCCAAGAAAATAGTAAAGACCATTGACCATATTTATTAAACCAGACAGATGCTTTAGAAATAGTGGCTTGAGAAAAAGGAAACCAATTTTTGTTCTGAAATCTAACAAAGTGAATTCCTAAAAACCAGTTAACACAGGATCCTAAAATATTTCCAAAACTTGCAGAAAAAAGTAATAAAGGATTAATATAATTTTTAGAGGATAGCATTCCAAATAAAACTACTTCTGAAGATACTGGTAAAATAGTGGCAGCAAAAAAACTTACAAAAAATAAACTTAGATAAGCCATATAGAACGACAATTAGCATTCATTAATAGTGAATGCTAATTGTATTCTAATTAAAATTTTATATTGAAATTATTTATGATTTAAAAAATTTCTCTCAATGCACATAGCGATACCCATTCCGCCACCCACACAAAGAGTAGCTAAACCTTTTTTAGCTTTTCTTTTTGTCATCTCGTGTATTAAAGAAACTAAAACCCTTGCTCCTGAAGCTCCAATTGGATGACCTAAAGCAATAGCTCCACCATTTACGTTTACTCTATCAGGAGTAAATCCAAGCTCTCTGTTCACAGCAATAGCTTGAGCCGCAAATGCTTCATTTGCTTCAATTAAATCTAATTCATCTTCACCCCAACCAGCTTTTTCTAATGCTGCTCGAGATGCAGGTATTGGGCCAGTTCCCATAATTGATGGATCAACACCACATACTGCCCATGAAACTATTTTTGCTAAAGGTTGAATATCTCTTTTTTTAGCTTCATCTAACGTCATCAAAACCACAGCTGCCGCACCATCATTGATACCAGATGCATTTCCTGCAGTAACTGTACCATCTTTTTTAAATGCTGGTCGTAATTTCGCTAAAGCTTCAACTGTAACGCCGTCTTTTGCATACTCATCCTTATCAAATACAACTTCATCTTTTTTTACCTTAACCTTTACTGGAACAATCTCATCTTTAAAACGATTAGCTTTAATAGCATCAATAGCTTTTCTTTGAGATGAAGCAGCAAAGGTGTCTTGTTCTTCTCTTCTTATTTGAAATTTTTCTGCTACGTTTTCAGCTGTAATTCCCATATGATAATTATTAAATGCACACATTAAACCATCTTTAATCATAGTGTCTTCAAGAGTTCCTGTTCCCATTTTAACACCATTTCTTAAATTCATAGCGTGGGGAGAATTGCTCATACTCTCTTGTCCACCTGCTACAGCAATTTTTGCTTCACCTAGCAAAATTGAGTTATATCCATATCCAACTGACGTTAAACCAGAAGCACAAAGTTGATTAATGGTTGAAGAAATAGTTTTGTTTGGTATTCCCGCATTCATAGCAGCTTGTCGGGCTGGATTTTGACCGGACGAAGCTTGCAAAACTTGGCCCATAAAAACTGTATCAATGTCTTCACCTTTTAACTCCGAATGCTCTAAGCATTTTTTAATTACTTCCGATCCTAGCTGAGAAGCTTGTAAAGAAGATAAGCTTCCACCAAAAGAACCTATTGCAGTTCTAAAGGCACTTGTGATTACTATTTCTTTATTTGACATTATTTGTTTCCTCCTGATTAGATAAAAATTATTGCATGTATTGACCGCCATTTATATTAAATGTGGCCCCTGTGATAAAACCTGCTGCATCGCTACATAAATAACTAGCCAAAGCTGCGATTTCACTTGGTTCTGCTAAACGATTAACTGGTATTTGAGATACAATCCCTTGTAAAATTGTTGGATCAATTTTTTTAACCATGTCAGTGCCAACATAACCTGGAGCAATGACGTTCACTGTTATTCCTTTGTTAGCATTCTCTTGTGCAATAGCCTTTGAAAAGCCAATAATTCCGGCTTTTGCAGCTGAGTAATTAGCTTGTCCTATTTGACCCTTAATTCCATTTATAGAACTTAAGGAAACAATTCTTCCAAATTTTTTCTCTCTCATTTTTTCAATTACATTTCTTGTAATATTAAAACAAGAAGTTAAATTAGTAGAAATGACAGCATTCCATTCATCTGCTGACATTTTGTGTAAAAATCTATCTTTTGTTATTCCTGCGTTGTTGATGACAATATCGATTGATTGATTAAAATCTTTTTCAATTTTTGCAACAGCATCTTTGCAACTTTCAAAATATGCAACATCAAATTTGTAAGTTTTAATTCCTGTTTCTTTAGTGAACGCTTCTGCAGCTTCTGGTCTACCTATGTAAGTAGAAACTACTTCATGACCATCTTGTTTTAATCTTGCTGCAATTGCAGCTCCAATTCCTCTAGTACCTCCGGTAACTAATGCGAGTCTTTTCATAAGCGGTGCAATATATCTAAAATACATTAAACCTCAAGATCGATTTAATTCGGGGGAGAATAAGATATCGATCTTTGAGGTTTAAAAAATTAGCTTAGTTTTTTACTGAAGCAGACGCTGATTTCTTTTCAGATACAACGTTTTTGATTTCAGTCAAACCATCTAAAAATCTAGCATTTAAAATTTCAAATGCTTCTTTAGCAGTTTTTTCGTTGATTTTTGCCAATTCAGCTACGTTAGCTTGAGCTTCTACGATAGCAGATTTGATTAATTCAACTGATTTAACTACTGATTCTTGAGCGTTTCCTTTAGCGATTTCAGAAGTTGCATCTTTTGCACTTGAAATAGCGTTATTTAGGATTTCGATTTGTTTTTTTGAAAATGAACTAACACCTTCAAAAGTCGCTTTAGAAGCACTAGCAAAAGCTTCCATAGTTTTTTTCTGAGAGTTGATTAAAGCTTCAGAATTAATGTCTAAAGAAGGCATTTTAGCTGCTGATAAGATTTTTTGAAAATCAAAGATTTCAAAAAAGTTTGTGTTTGTATTGAACATAATTACTCCTGTTTTTTTAAGTTGAAACCTATATATGTTGCGTTGCAATATAATGCAATAGGTATTTTTAAATAAAATATTAAATTATTGATTTTAAACAATTATTTCTTATTGCATAGCAATATAATTATATTGCCATGCAATATTATATATTGCATAAGCCTAACATAAATTAGATATTTAAACTATGACCGATAAAGCAAAAAAAAACAAAATTGCAGTAAAAGCCAGTATAAAATCTGAGACCGAACATTCTCAAGCCATTGAAGACGCTGCTAAACAAAATTCTACAGCTCAAGAAAATCTGAAGCACAACGAAAAGGAAGAAATGAAAACTAACAATGAAACTAACAACAATACGGTTCCAAATTTTAACCAGTTAAATGAAATTTTAGAAAATAATATAAAAATTTACAATAACCTAATTGCTTCTAACTTATCTAATTTTAATAAAACACACTCTGAACATTCTAATCAAAATAATTTAAATGGAGAATTTAGTTTAGTAGATTTGCTAAAATCAATTAATCCAACCACAAGCAAAATTCTTGAAAGCTTGGAAAAATTTACAAATGAAATTGGAAAAAATCCATCTATATATTATGAAAATATTGGCAAATGGTTAACGCAAATAACCAAATTAAATTTTTATTTTGTATCTAGACTGTCTAATCAAAATGCCATCCCTGCAATTCAAGAAGACAGAACTGATAAAAGATTTTCGTCAAATGAATGGCAAGAAAATTTATTTTTTGATTTTATAAAACAGTTTTATTTAATCACATCTCAAATGTTAGATGGTTTAGTTGAGTCTGTTCAATTTCCTGATCCAAAACAAAAAGCATTAATGCAGTTTTATATTAAGCAATTAAACATGGCTATGTCTCCTAGCAATTTTGTCTTTACTAACCCAGATGTAATGATGGCTACTTTGAAAGAAAATGGAGAAAATTTAGTTAGAGGGTATAATAATTTTAGAGAAGATTATTTAAAACATCCAAATAAACTATTTATATCGCAAACAAAATTTTCCGATTTCAAAGTTGGAGAAAATTTAGCGACAACTCCGGGAAAGGTTATATTTAAAAATGATGTGTTTGAATTAATTCATTATAAACCAGAAACAGATAAACAATTTGAAAAACCTTTACTAATTGTTCCTCCGTTTATTAATAAGTTTTATATTATGGATTTAAATGAAAAAAAATCGATGATGAAATATTTAGTAGAAAATAAAATGAACACTTTTTTAATTTCATGGAAAAATCCTGATATAAATAGTAAAAATTTTGGTTTTGAGGAATATATAGACAACGGTGTGATAAAAGCCATTGAAGTAGCTTGTCAACAAACAGGATCTAAAGAAATAAATTTAGCTTCTTACTGTGTTGGTGGAACGTTAGTAGCAATGGTGCTTGCATATGTTGAACAAAAACCTATCCCATATAAAATTAATTCATCGACATTTTTTGCAAGTTTAATTGATTTTTCTGAGCCAGGAGATTTAGGAATTTTCATTACCGATGAACAAATTAAGGCTATCGAAGAGCAGATGAATAAAGTTGGTTACTTTGACGGAAAAAATATGGCTGCCGCATTTAACTTTTTAAGACCTGGTGATCTGTACTGGAATTATGTAGTAAATAACTACTTATTAGGTAATCAGCCTGCAGCTTTTGATATGTTGTATTGGAATAGCGATTCCACAAGACTTCCAGCTAAATTGCACAGTGATTACTTAAGATCCATGTACTTGCATAACAAGGTAGTTAAAAAAGAATACAAGTTCAAAGATTTTTTCTTAGACTTAAGCAAAATTAAAACTCCCATGTTTCATGTGGCTACTACTGAAGATCATATCGCACCATGGAAGTCAGTTTTTTCTGGTTTAAAGAATTATAGCAACCAATGCAAGTTTATCTTGGCTAACTCTGGTCATATTGCAGGAATTATACAAGGAAAAGATGCAAAACCTGGAAAGCAATACTTTTTTAATAATGACAAAGTCAATGTGCAATCCCCAGCTAATGAATGGTTAAACTCTGCTGAAAAAAAAGATGGCTCATGGTGGCCGCAGTGGATCAATTGGCTCGAGCAATTTTCTGGTGATACCAAAAAAATTGCAGATATTAATTTAAATAAATTTTCTGAATTATATCCAGCGCCTGGAAAATATGTAGTAGAGCAATAATCATGCTAGCTATCAAAAAATACTCAAATAGAAGATTGTATAATACAGAGACTAGTTCTTATATTACCCAAGATGATATCGTTAATTTGATTAAGCAAAAAATTCCATTTCAAATTACTGATGTAGATACCAAAAAAGACATTACCTCATCTATATTAATGCAAATTCTTTTAGAAAAGCAAACTGCTGGGACTAATTTAATACCTGAAGAATTCTTAAAACAAATAATTATTTTCAATGAAAACAATCAATCTGCAGATATGTTTGGTTTTTTAAGCAATGTACTAAATTTTGCAAACTCTAAAAATATTTTTACAGAAGGTTTTGGTGGTTTGATGAAATTTAACCCTTTCGATTTTCAAAAGTTTTTTGAATTTCCTTCTGGTCAAAATTTCTCAAACAACAAAGTAAAAGAAGAAACTAGAAAAGAAGCTAATATAGACACATCTGATATCAACTCTTTATCACAACAGTTGCAAGAGCTTCAGTCTCAAATAGAAAAATTAAAGAAGGCTAATTAAATTTTAAAGGTTTTCCAAATTTTGGTTCGACTAATTGTTGCTTCCACATAGCAACTTGTCCATTAATGATGGTTCCAGCTGGTGTTGCTTTAACCTTCCACCCATCAAAAGGAGTCCATTTACAATTACTCGCAATCCAATCATTAGTAATGGTAAATTCTTTATTCATATTCATAATAGTTAAATCTGCAAAATATCCCTCTTTAATATAGCCTCTTTTTTTTATTCCAAATAGTTTGCAAGGGTTCTCTGAAAGTAAACTAATCACTTTTTCTAATTTAATTTTACCTTCGTAAAAATGCTTAAGCATTAATAAAAATATGGTTTGAACTCCCGGCATACCTGAGGGACTTGCAGGATAAACTTGTAGTTTTTGTTCTTTGGTATGGGGAGCGTGATCTGAGCCAATGACATCCACCGTTCCATCTAATACGCCCTTCCAAATTCCATCCATATGCTCTTTTTCTCGAACAGGAGGGTTCATTTGCACAAATGTTCCCTGTTGTTCATAACAATCTGGAGCAAACAAGCTTAGATGATTAGGAGTTGTCTCAACACTTACGAAATCTTTATGATTTCTTAAAAAATCTATCTCGTCTTTAGTAGAAACGTGTAGCACATGTATTCTTTTTTTTAACTTTGATGCAAATTTTACAACTTTGATGGTTGAAGTCGTGGCAGTTTCTACATTTCTCCAAACATAGTGTGTCTTCACGTCTCCTGTTACAATCTTATCTTTTCTTGCGTTCAACATGTCCTCATCTTCGGAATGAATGGAGACAATTCGTGGTGCATTTTTAATCACTTGCTCAATATATTTATCATCTTTCACCAATAAATTTCCTGTGGATGAACCGATAAACATTTTAATTCCGCAGCAACCCTCTAAATTTTTAGTCACTTCCAGCGATGAAGAATTATTTTCAGTAGCACCATAATAAAAAGCATAATTGCAATACATTCTATCTTTTGCTCTATCTAGCTTATCTTGAAAACGTTCAGGACTATCAGTGGGTGGAGATGTGTTTGGCATTTCAAAAACTGCTGTAACACCACCAAGCACTGCAGCTTTACTTCCGCTCTCTAATGTTTCTTTATTAGGATCGCCCGGTTCTCTAAAATGAACTTGTGTATCAATAATTCCCGGAAATACCGTTAATCCTTTTGCATCTAAAACTTGATCAGCTTTTTCTGTAATATTTTTAGATATTGTTTCAATAATATCGTCTTTTATACCAATATCAGAGGATATTAGATTACCATCTACATAACATTCAGCATTTTTGATAATTAAAGTATATTTATTTGTCATTATGAATAACAAGTTAATATACAAAATTAATTAAAATGAACAGTAATTTTGCCATTCCCTTAGAACATAAATCTATTATTTCAATAGCAGGAGCAGACACTAAAAATTTTTTACAAAATATTATTTCAAATGACATTGAGTTGGTTACAAAGGATCAAAGTATATATTCGTACTTGTTATCTCCTCAAGGAAAGTTCCTGTACGATTTTATTGTATGTCAAAAATCTTCAGATCATTACATCTTGCAATGTAACCATGATACCGCTGATGAGTTAATTGCTAAGCTTAAAATTTACAAACTAAGATCTAAAATTGAAATTGAAAAAAGAGATAATGAATACAGTTCGTTATTCTTTAACATCTCTCAGGAAATTATCGCATCGACATTTAATAAAAGAAAAGGAAGTGCAATTGCAAATTCTTACGGAATATTTCTGAATGACCCAAGACTTGAAGAGTTTGGAATTCATGGAATTATTTTTAAAAATAAAATTCAAGATTTAATACAAAACTTAAACTTAGACTTATTAGGACCAGGTATTTTTGCCAATATTTGTCATAATGCTGGTCTACCTGATCAAATTTCTCCTAACATATTATCAAATTTTTTTTGTTTAGAATTAAATGCAAAAGAACTAAATGGGGTTAGTTTTAAAAAAGGATGTTTTGTTGGCCAAGAAAATACTGCTCGGATGAATTTAAGAAACAAAATTCGAAAAAGAGTACTACCTGTTCAATTATTAAACGGAACTATTAAAACAGGGGAAGATATTTTTTATAAAGATCAACTTTTGGGAAATATAATTGCTACCAATCCTTATAACTTTGCATCCATTAAAATAGAAGACGATATAGATTTTTTGAACAAACCCCTAGCTCAAGCTACTTCTTCTATAAAAATTATCAAACCTTACTGGCTTCAAATATAATTTTTACAATTACAAATTTTTTTCTTCTAAAACTTTTTTAGCAACTCTAAAACATTCCATAGCTTGTGGCACGCCGCAATAAATTCCTATAACATGCAAGATAGCTCTAATTTGCTCTTTGCTAACTCCATTTCGTAAAGCACCTTTGCAATGGATCTCCCACTCATGCATTTTACCTAAAGCTGCAATCATCGTTAAATTCATCATAGATCTAGTTTTCATATCAATACTTTCATCTCCCCATCCAAAACCCCAACACCACTCCGTCATTGCTTTTTGAAAAGGAAGGGTAAAGTCGTCTGCAGTGTTTAAAGCTTTGTCCACATATTCTGCTCCAAGCGTTTTTTTTCTTTTTTCTAATCCTTTTTTAAATAATTTTTCGTCCATGGTTTCCTTTCTTGGTTTATCTTTAAGCTTATAAATGAATATTAAACTCTCCTAGGAAACAAATCTAATTATTTGGTGCGGCCAGAGAGACTTGAACTCTCACAGGCTAGGCCCACACGGCCCTCAACCGTGCCTGTCTACCAATTCCAGCATGGCCGCAAATACTGATTTTTCTTATATTGATAAATACAAATGTGACAATAATATAGTAACAATTATATGTATTCTGCTATTATTTGTTCTTATGATTAATCAATTAACTTTTAACGAGGAAGTTAAGGCTGGAACTTTGGGAATTTATAAAAAATTAAAAAACTCCATTCCAGATATTGAATGGCCTCTGATTGCGCCTTACGTATACGAAATCAATAAACTTAAAAAAGAAACTAACAGCATAATCTTGGCTCACAATTATCAAACTCCTCAAATTTTTTATGGAGTTGCAGATATCGTGGGTGACTCTTTGGCTTTGGCTATAGAAGCAACAAAAGTAAAACAAGATAATATTATTATGTGCGGAGTTCACTTTATGGCGGAGACAGCAAAAATCATGTCGCCTCAAAAAAGAGTTTTTTTACCTAATTTAAAAGCGGGATGTTCTTTGGCAGATTCGATTACAGGAAAAGATGTAATTCAATTGAAAAAAAAATATCCTGGAATACCGGTAGTTAGCTATGTCAACACTTCAGCAGATGTAAAAGCAGAAACTGACATATGCTGCACCTCTGCAAATGCTGTTAAGGTGGTTGAGTCTTTGAATGTTAAAAGAGTTATTTTTTTACCAGATGAGTATTTAGCAAAATACGTAGCAAGCCAAACTAAAGTTGAAATTATTTCTTGGCATGGAAAATGCGAAGTACACGAACAGTTTAGCGAAAAAGATATTCGCGAATTAAGAAATAACTATCCAGAATTAACTGTGATTGCACACCCTGAATGTCCTCCTGATGTAATAAAAGCATCTGACTTTACAGGCTCTACCTCGCATATGGTTCAATATGTTAAAAAGAATAAACCTAAAAATGTATTTTTAGTTACCGAATGCTCTATGAGCGACAATATTGAAATAGAAAATCCAACCACCAACTTTGTCAAACCATGCAATACTTGTCCTCACATGAAATCAATTACTCTTAAAAATATTTTAGATTGTTTAAAACATAAAAAAAATGAAATTTTAATTGATAGCACAACCATACAACGATCCAGAGGATCTATTGAAAAAATGATTGCTATTGGAAGACAAAATTAAAATACCTTGATATCTAATTTACAAACAATTATTAAAAATTCTTTACAAGAAGAT
>Ga0222714_10003421_pt1 | contig 16172 bp, 11 predicted proteins | sample C33_3DmetaG_FD_165048 | JGI IMG/M metagenome (GOLD analysis project Ga0222714, IMG submission 165048) | Estuarine water microbial communities from San Francisco Bay, California, United States - C33_3D | ecosystem: Environmental > Aquatic > Marine > Unclassified | place: USA: California...
TTGGTTCGGAAGTGTCTCACCAATGGTACTCGTACTTTTTCTTTATTGGACCCCCATCGACCGTGATATCTTAATCACAATGATAGGAGCATTCGCTTTAGGGCTAATTACCGATGTCGCCTCAGACACAATGGCCTTTCACGCTATTTCACTCACCGTAGGGGCTTATCTACGCCCTTCAATACTGCGACTGAGCTATGGATCAAGTGTGAGCTTTCACACCGACAGTCAGTTCAGTGGAACCCTGGGTCAAAACCTGCTGTACCTTTTCTATTTGCTGCTCATACACCACCTGCTCTTCTTTACCGTTGAGATTTTTGAACTGAGCAGTGCTTTCGTAATTTTGACAAAGACTGCTATTCATCTGCCCTTTAGTTTTTTAATTGTGGCGTTGATTGCGATTCTTTTTTCATCCCAAAAACGCTAAGATGTCTCGCTTTCTGTTGTCATTCTCGGTCATACTGGTAGGTGTGCTCTTCATCGCACGCCTTGTTAATCTGCAGCTCTTTTTTAAGGAGTCGACTTTGGCCGAGTCTGATCCGGCGATTACCAAAGAATTTATATACCCCGAGCGCGGATTCATCTACGATCGCAACAACGAACTGTTGGTCTCTAATCAAGTGGCCTACGACGTCATGGTGATTCCGAGTGCGGTCAAGGAGTTAGACACCCTGGCGTTTCTTCAGCTACTCGATTTAGACCAAGAGCTATTCGAACAGCGTATGAAGCGAGCCGAGAATTACTCGCGAAGACTACCCTCTGTAATTGTATCTAGCTTATCTAAAGAGCGTTACGCGGTTCTTCAAGAAAAACTCAGACGCTTCGAGGGCTTTTTCATTAGAAAAAAATCACTACGATCGTATCACACAGCCGCCTCAGCTAATGTGCTCGGATACATAAGCGAGGTCAACCCAACCGACATGCGTTCAAACGCGTACTACATTGCCGGAGAAAACATAGGTCGCACCGGAATCGAGCGCCAATACGAAGAGCTGCTCCGAGGCAAAAAAGGGGTACGCTATATTCAGAAAGACCGCTTTAACCGCGAGATCGGATCGTATCAAGACGGAGTCCTTGACAGCCTCCCTACCATGGGTGAAAACTTGCAAATCACTATCGACAAGACGCTTCAAGAGTACGGCGAGCTACTAATGAACGGCAAGCGGGGCGGAATCGTTGCTATAGAGCCGTCAACCGGAGAAATTTTGAGCATGATCAGCGGCCCCACCTATGATCCCTCGCTGCTAGTGGGGCGCAAGCGCTCCAAAAACTACACCGAGCTCTATTACGATAGCCTAGCCCGACCCACCTGGGATCGCTCTATACTGGCCGAGCCCTCGCCCGGATCGCCCTTCAAAGCCCTCAACGCCCTGGTAGCCCTGCAAGAGGGCATTATTAACCCAAAAACAACGGTAACCTGTTATGATGGGTTTTTCGTCTACGGTGACAAGCGCGGATGCCATTGTGGAGGTGGTGTTCGCGACCTCATTTCAGGCATACACCACTCGTGTAACGCGTATTTTGCAGAGACCTTCAGATCGTATTACCGAAATTTCGAATCTACCGCTGAGGCACACGACCGCTGGACAGCACATATGAAGAGCTTTGGCCTTGGAGAATTTTTGGGAGTCGATCTGCCTACGGGAAGACCCGGCCGCATTCCAGACACCGAATACTACGATCGGGCCTATGGCCCGAATCGATGGGTCTCGACCTATATCATTTCTAATGCTATCGGTCAAGGAGAGGTTGCGGCCACTCCGCTACAGCTAGCCAATATGACCGCAGCTATAGCCAATCGCGGATTTTTCTACACCCCTCACCTTTTGCGTTCAGTCGACGGAAGACCTGTAGGAGATCTTATTCCGAGCTTCACACAAAAGAGGCAAACAACCATAGACCCCAAGCATTTTGAGCCTGTAATAGAGGGTATGAGCAAAGTATATACAGAAGGGACGGCCCGTTACCTGCAAGTAAAGGGCATTACTATAGCAGGTAAAACTGGAACGGTAGAAAACTTCACACGCATTGATGGCAAGAAGACCCAGCTAACCGATCACTCGGTTTTTGTGGCATTTGCTCCAGTAGAAGATCCGAAGATAGCGATCGCCATTTACATTGAGAATGGGTATTACGGGGCGCGTTATGCGGGTCACATTGCCTCGCTCATGATTGAAAAATACCTAAAGGGTAGTATCAGCAGAACCGATCTGGAAGCACGCATGCTCAACAAAACACTCGAGCACGAATACGCCAAGCCCTATAGCGGCAAACCCTTTCAAATAAACGAGTATGCGTGGTAGCTTCTTGCTCTTTAGAATCGATGGGCTAAGCATGCTGCTCATTCTAGCGCTCACCACCTTTGGCTGGTTCACAATTTACAGTACCACACTTGAAAACGACAGTTCAACCGCCCTACTCGACCTAGGGACCTACCACGGAAAACAACTCTTTTTTGGACTCTGCGCGGTAGCAGCCATGCTGCTTTTGAGCTTCGTTGACGAACACCTGATCAAACGCTATTCAAGCGTGAGTTACCTAGTCGGAATCGCTCTGCTATTGGGCCTCTTTGTTTTTGGGAGAACTATCGCCGGATCTACTTCTTGGTACGATCTAGGCCCGCTTAACTTTCAGCCCTCTGAGCTAATGAAGCTGCTGACAGCCCTAGCTATGGCCAAATACCTAAGTGACACAGGAGTAAGCTTAAAAGCAGGTATACATCAATTCTATGCGGTACTGATTATTGTTGTTCCGGTACTACTCATTGTGCTTCAGCCCGATCCGGGAAGCGCCCTAGTTTATTTGGCGCTGTTCTTGGTGTTGTTTAGAGAGGGGCTTCCGCTCTACTATCTAGCCGCTGTGGTATTTACCTTATTAGCATTTAGCCTAACGCTGATTTTTGGTTTGAGCACCATGCTTATAAGCGCGGCACTGCTGTTTGGATTGTATTTTCTGCTACGGCCTAAGAAACAGCGCCCTCCGCTGTACTTTGATTTGCTATTTCCGGCACTTCAATTTGCCGTAATAGCCCTAACCCCATGGGCTTTTAATTCGGTATTTAAGCAGCACCACCGCGATCGCTTTTCGTTGTGGTTGGGCTTAGAAAAAAACGCCGAAAAGTTACTTGAGATCAAACAGAGCATTGGGTATAACACCTATCAGGCCGAACAGGCCATCGCATCGGGTCGCTGGTGGGGTAAGGGATACCTGCAAGGTACACGCACCAAGGGAGACTTTGTACCCGCCCAGCATACCGACTACATCTTTAGTTCAGTAGGCGAAGAGTGGGGGTTTGTGGTGAGTGCTCTAGTAGTGCTTTCATTCGTCGGACTACTGCTTCGCCTGATCGTACTTGCAGATCGGCAAAAATTGGCCTTTCATCGCATTTACGGATACGGGGTGATCTCGATTTTATTTATTCACTTTACCATCAATATTGGAATGGTGCTCGGAATGCTTCCGACCATCGGAATTCCGCTGCCGTTTTTTAGCTACGGCGGATCAGGTCTATTCTTCTTTATCTTGATGTGCTTCATCTTTCTCAAGATGGACGCCAACCGCCACAAGACCCACTTTAATTAACCCTTTACCGTGTTTCTGACGTAGGTGAACTGCTTCAAGTCTTTGAGCACGTTTACCGCTTCCTCAACGTATAGGTCTCGGGCTAATTCTCTGTGCCAGCGATTACGCTTTTCTCTCAGAATGGAGTCCTTTAGAAATAGTGCCTCTTCGTACTTCAGCGAACTGAAGTTTAGTTTAGAGTCGTAGGTGTCCAATTTTTTGAAGCGATCGGTGCGTTGACGTAGCTCCTCCTTCTCCTTGCGGTACTCTTCAACGCCTAAAAAGGCCGTCTTGTCGTCACGTTGCTGCTTAATCCACCGAGCCTCCTCTTCAAGCAAAGAAACATACTCATTAGCCTTAAGGCGCTCGTTGCTGTTGCCGATTACGCGTTCGAAATCGATCTGTTTGTTCCAAGGCTTAAAGGGGGCAGGATCGATCTGATCCCAAGCAAGCGGATTGTCTTGGTCCCGCTCTCCTATATCTACATAGGCATAGCGATCGGGCATGACGATATCACTAGATACGCCCTTAAGCTGAGTTGATCCGCCGTTTATGCGGTAAAATTTTTGAGTGGTCAACTTCAAGGCCCCAAGATCACCCAAATCATTCGAGCGAATGATGTTTGAGAGTGGAATCACGTTTTGTACCGTGCCTTTTCCATAAGTGCGCTCACTGCCCAAAATGATAGCCCGCTTGTAGTCTTGCATGGCAGCGGCCAATATTTCTGAAGCCGAAGCCGATAATTCGTTTACCAAAATCACTAGTGGGCCGTCATACAGCACCGAAGAATCCGTGTCTTTTTGAATCTCTCTGCGGTTACCAGAGGCCTTTACCTGTACGATAGGGCCCTCTTCGATAAAGTATCCGGCCATGTCGACTACGGTCTGAAGCGATCCGCCTCCGTTATCGCGCAGATCGAGAATGATTCCCTCTACATTTTCTTCTTTGAGGCGCTCAATCTCAGCCTTTATATCGGTGGCTGCATTGCGCTCGCTATAGTCTTCAAAGTCTACGTAAAATTTGGGGAGGTTGATGATCCCGTATTTGTATTCGTCATCGACAATGGTTGCACTCTTAGCGTAGCTCTCCTCTAACTCAACCACGTCTCGCACTATAGAGATCTCTTCGATGTTACCCGTGACCCGCTTAACCGTCAAGAAAACGGTAGTGCCTTTTGGCCCCTTGATCAGCTTAATTGCGTCGTCTAGTCGCATCCCAGTAATTTCAACCGGCTCTCCTGATTCTTGTCGCACCTTGGTGATCTCATCGCCCACCTCTAGGGCTTTTGCGCGCCAAACCGGTCCGCCTGAAATGACCTCGGCAATAAAGGTACCTTCTGGTTTTTTCTGTAAGCGTGCTCCGATTCCCTCAAACTTTCCAGACATAGAGATGTCGAATACGTCTTTGTCAGAAGGCGCCATGTAATTGGTGTGCGGGTCGAAAGTTTCAGCCACCGCACCAATGAACGTAGAAAAGTAGTCGTCTCGCTCCAATTCATCTAAAAAGCTGTAGTAATCGTCTAGCGTCTTAAGCAGCTCTTTTCGGGCCTCTTCTTCAGCCCCTTTTACGACTTTGGCGTCTACATTTTCAATAGCTACCTCTAGCGATTTAGCCTGTTTTTCGATTTTGGCATCGTAGGCCGGAAGCAAATTCAGCGTGAGTTGGTCTATCCAGCGTTCTTCGAGTTGTTTTTTGGTCTGCACGAAATCAAGGGCGTCGTAATCGACTGCTATCTCGCGAGATTTAAACTTGATAGGCTTAGAAAGAACGTCTTGGTAGAGCCCTTTAGACTCCTCAACACGCACTAACAACGTTTCGTAAACCAGATCGAAAAAATCGAGCTCTTTGTTCTTGAGTTGGTCATCAATATCAAGCTTGTAGGCTTCAAATTTGGAAATATCTTCTGCCAGAAAATAGCGCTTGAGCGGATCTAAGCCCTCGATAAAACGGTCAAAGATCTCAGCCGAAAAAGTATCATCAAGCTCTTTAGGGCTATAATGACCCTTTTCTAAGACATAGGTGATCAGATCAATAAGAAGCTTGTCTTTATTGTCGGTCTGAAAATTATTCGATTCGGTGAAGCTGCACGAGGCAAAAGCGAAAACCAGGACAAAAAGCCCTAATACCACATTCTTTTTCATACTACAAAGCAGTCTTTTGGCATCCTAAGTTACTTAAAATGGCTCGTGCAAACCCAATATTCTCGCTACATTTGGAATAAAATTAACAGCTTGAAGAAACCTTTAATTCTCGTTTGTAACGACGACGGAATTACCGCTCCAGGTATTTTAAACCTCATCGAAAGCGTCAAAGACCTGGCCGATTTGGTTGTGGTCGCCCCAGATAGCCCCCAATCGGGCATGGGACACGCCATTACCATAGACAGCACCCTTGAGGTCAATAAGGTGCAGCTCGACTCTAGCCTCGCGGCTATTCCGGCCTACTCCACTAGTGGTACTCCGGCCGACTGTGTAAAACTTGCCTTACACGAGATTCTCGATATGAAACCCGATTTGTGCATCTCAGGTATCAACCACGGGGCCAACTCGTCTATAAATGTGATTTACTCGGGCACCATGAGTGCCGCCATAGAGGCGGGGGTAGAAGGGATCCCGGCCATCGGCTTTTCGTTGCTCGATTTCTCGTGGAACGCCAATTTCAGTGCCTGCCACAGCGTGGTGCGCACCTTGGTGTCTCAGGCCCTCGAAAAAGGCATACCCGAAGGCACCGTGCTCAACGTGAACATTCCGAAGACCGACGGAGCTCCTGTCAAAGGCATCAAGGTTTGCCGACAGGCACGCGCCAATTGGAAAGAAAAATTCGACAAGCGCATCAGCCCCTCGGGTAAAGAATACTATTGGCTCACCGGAGATTTTGTGCTACTTGACCAAGGAGAAGACACGGACATAGCAGCCCTTGAGGCCGGATACGTCTCGGTCGTACCCACTCAATTTGACCTAACCGCTTACCACAGCATGACCCATGTGAATTCATGGGACCTCAAGCTGTAAACACCGCTTCGCTGCAGGCATACTGCAGTGGATTGCGCTATCTTTGAGACAGCTTTAAGTTCATCTCGTTGAAATACTACCTCATAGCCGGTGAAGCCTCAGGCGACTTACACGCCTCTAACCTGATCAAGGCCCTTTCGAAGATCGATTCAAAGGCCTCGTTTAGGGCAATGGGCGGAGACCTCATGCAAGCCAGTGGTGCAGTACTGGATTTTCACTACAAGCACATGAGTTTTATGGGGTTTTTTGAGGTCGTTCGACACCTCTTCACCATAAAAAAACGCCTTAGCGACTGCAAGTCTGAGATTCGTTCTTTTGAGCCCGACGCGCTTATTCTCATTGATTTTTCAGGCTTTAATCTGCGCATCGCCAAGTGGGCCAAGAAGGCCGGAATTCTGGTGCACTACTACATCGCTCCCCAGGTTTGGGCCTCCAGACCAAAACGCGTTGAGGCCATCAAAGAAAATGTAGATCACCTATACGTCACCCTACCCTTTGAGCCCGAATTTTATGCAAAGCACCACTACAAGGTTAGTTTTGTTGGGCATCCTCTGTTAGACGCCTTAGCCCAAACTACCCACACCCCCGAAGCGTTTCGATCAGCGCACCAATTAGACGATCGCCCCATTATCGCCCTACTACCTGGAAGCCGCACGCAAGAGATCAGCCGCATTTTACCACCAATGTTATCGGCCACTCATGCATTTGACAACTACCAGGTGCTAATCGCTGGAGCACCCAGCCAAGACGCTGCGGCTTATGCTTCCTACGCCGAAAAGGGCGTCCAAGTCATTTTTGGAGCCACCCAAGATCTGGTCAAAGCCGCACACATTGCCCTTGTAACGAGTGGAACCGCAACGCTAGAAACGGCCCTGCTAAAAACTCCGCAAGTGGTTTGTTATAAAACGAGCCCGCTGACCTACGCCCTAGCGAGGAGGCTGGTGAAACTGAATTACATCTCATTAGTGAATCTCATTCTTGACAGTCCCTGCGTTACAGAGCTTATACAAGAAGAGTGTACACCAGAGAACCTCATACAGGCTCTGAGGCGACTAGAAGAACCTGCCAATCGCCAGCGCATGCTCGAGCAATACGATGAACTTGAAAAGCGGCTAGGCGAAAAAGGAGCTAGTCAACGCGCCGCAAAGGTCATCTATGAAAACACCCTTTTCGCTCATCCACAGGCTTCTAGCCTATCTCGTTAGCGGAATCTACTTCGCTGAAACCCTCAGCCCTTCACTCTACCTCTTACTGCTTGTTTTCTGCATCTATGTGCTCAGCTGCTACCAAGGCAATTGGGTGTTTCAAGAGCTATTTCTCGCGCTGGTTTGGACGCTGGTTGGCGCATACCTCATTCATCAAAGGCCCCAAGTCACCGATTGGCCAGAGCTAGCCGTAGTTAAGATTACAAATTACGGCGGAAGAAGTCCCAAGCGCTATCGCTTTAGCGCTGAAGGATTAGGAGGATCCATTATTCTCTATACCAAAGATTCACTAAAAAACGGGGGCGTATATGCGGCACGGCTTAAGCTTTTCGACTCCGTTTATAGCGGGTCGACAACAAGGGCATTTGTGAGTGACTATATCCAAATAGAGCCGCCTAAAAGCCCCACCCTAAGAGCAGCTATCGTTGAGCGATGGCGTAAGCTCGGCATTGGTCACGAGCAGCTCGGATTTTTAGCAAATGTCATAGTAGGTGAGCGCGGCCTCATCTCTGCAAAGGTGAAAGCGCAATTCAGGCAACTTGGAGCCTCCCATGTGCTCGCTATTTCAGGATTACATGTGGGGATGCTCTACGCCCTTCTAAACGGTTTGATCTTCTTTCTGCCTCAGCCCTATCGCAGAGTGCTATTGCTCATCTGCCTTTGGACCTACGCCTATGTGGCAGCATTCAGTCCATCAGTAGTGCGTGCCACTCTCATCTTTAGCCTCTACTCCCTTGCCCTCTCTGCTCGCCGCATACCCTCAAAGGCCCAACTCCTGACCGTTTCAGCCTTTCTGAGTCTGCTGATTGAGCCACAATTACTGTTTGACATAGGCTTTTTGATGAGTTATTCGGCGGTAGCTGCCATCGTGGTCTGCCTAGAGCCGCTTAGGGCCTTGGAACCCAAGCACAAATGGCTGCGCTATGGTTACTATTTGGTTGGGGTAGGTATTGCCGCGCAGCTCGGGGTGACCCCTATAGCCCTAGTCATTTATAAGACCCTCTCTCCGTGGTTTTTGGTGGGTTCGTTGGCCTTAGTTCCGCTTATGCCGCTGGTACTGGGTTCGGGACTTTTGGGGCTCACCTCTTCAGTTGCGGCTCAACTTTGTGACCAACTGATCACCCAACTGCTGCGTCTTGTAGATTACTTGGCAAAACACCTGTCTGAACCCCTTATCATCGAGGGGTTTGACAGGACTATTGCCCTGGTGTATTACGGGTTATTTGCCCTGTTAATGTACGTCGCCCATCAGGCGCTTGATAAGCGGAGAGGCGAGCAGCACCACTACCCCTGAAATCAGCGAATACTGGGCAATGAGCTGAAAACCATCAGTGTAAAGCGTCAAAGTTTGAAGGGGATCGGCTGCGGCTGAACCCGACTCAACCGAAAGTTTTTTACCGATGAATCCAACCACCTGAAAGGCGAAGGCCGAAGACAAAAACCAGACTCCCATCATAAAGGCGACAATGCGCTTAGGCGAAAGTGAGGTGATTTTCGAGAGTCCCACCGGAGACATGAAAAGTTCACCCACAGAAAGCAACAAGTACATCATAAAGAGGTATCCGAAAGGCACTAGACCTTCGGCATTGGCACTTGCCCCTGAGATGGCGAGTACATAAAAACTCAGCCCGGCAAAGAGCAGTCCCAGCCCAAACTTATAGGGAGTTCTCGGGTTGAGCCCCCGCTTAGATAGCCATGTCCACAGCATAGAGAGCGGTATGGCTAGCAAAATGATAAACATAGGATTCAATGAGTTAGTCTGCGCGGCCGACATAAAGGTCAACTCTACGTTACGCGCCGAAAACAAGGTAATCACACTACCCGAAAGCTCGTGAAAGCCCCAAAATATAGTCATAAAGAGCGTGATCATGATAGCCACCAGCAGTTTTTTGCGCTCGTCTGGGGCCGCCTGAAATAAAATGTAAGCGAGGTAGCCTAAAATGAATATACCAATCCCTTTAAAAATCAGGTTGACGACGGTGTCTTCATTATAGATCGGATTGTAGGCCGAAAGCAGCAAGGCGATGAGTGGAACAGAGAGCACGCTGACCAGGGTAACCATGCGCTCTTTGCTTAGCCCAAATTGCTTCTGATCTAGGGTTGATGCCTCCGGAGGCAAGCCCTTTTCACCGAAAACCCCCTTTTTGATTCCCGAATAGAAAAAAAGCAAACCGGCGACCATTCCGATTCCGGCGAGGCCGAATCCGTAGTGCCAACCGTAAGATGCGGCTAGCCAACCGCAGAGCAGCGGAGAGACCCAGGCACCGAGGTTGATTCCCATGTAGAAGATGGTGAACCCCGAATCTTTGCGCGGGTCGTTGTCTTCGTAAAGGGTTCCCACAAAAGTGGAGATGTTGGGCTTGAAAAAGGCGTTACCCACAATGATAAACGAGAGCGCCAAGAAGAAGGCAATATTGTGTTCTATAGCCAACACGAAGTGACCAATCGCCATGAGGATACCTCCCAGGAAAATCGACTTGCGCATACCAAGCAATTTATCTGAAATGCGTCCGCCTATGACGGTTCCGGCATAAACAAGCGATCCGTAAGAGGAGTAAATGGCTGCTGTGACAAAATCTTTATTGCTCAGCGCCTCAAAGACCACCTCAACCATGTACAGGGTGAGCAGCGCACGCATTCCGTAGAAGCTAAAGCGCTCCCACAGCTCGGCAAAAAAGAGGTAAAATAATCCCTTGGGGTGGCCCCAGGTGGTCGCTTTGTCGGTCATGATTACAGGTTGTTAAGTATGAATTGCGTCATCTTGTTGTAGAGGTGTAGGCGCGTATTGCCTCCGTAAATGCCGTGATTGCGATCGGGATAAATCGCCCAATCGAAGGGCTTATTGGCCTGAATTAAGGCCTCAATCATGCGCATAGAATTCTGCACGTGCACATTGTCGTCGGCGCTTCCGTGAACTAGTAGGTAGCGGCCTTTGAGTAATTCAGGATAGTTGAAGGGCGATTCGTTGTCATAACCTTCTGGATTTTCGGCCGGAGTACGCAAAAATCGCTCGGTGTAAATGGTGTCGTAGAACCTCCAGCTGGTAACCGGCGCCACAGCGATGGCCATTTCAAAGACTTGGTTACCCTTGAGCAGGGCATTTGTGCTCATGTGTCCTCCAAAACTCCATCCCCAAATTCCGGTGCGGTTGGCATCTATGTAAGGTAATTCAGAGAGCTTCTGAGCCGCCGCGATCTGATCTTCGGTCTCGAGCTTCACTAGATTAAGGTAGGTGACCTTCTTAAAGTCGCGGCCTTTGAATCCGGTTCCTCTCGGATCGACGCAGGCAATCACATACCCCTGCTGAGCCAGCATCTGATGCCAGTAGTCGTTGGTACCCATCCAGCGGTCAGCCACCTGCTGTGAGCCGGGTCCAGAATATTGAAACATGAGCAGTGGATACTTCTTGTTCGGATCAAAGTCGGCCGGGCGAATCATGTACATATTCAGCGAATTATTACCCACCCGAAGCGTGCCGTATTCTTTCGGAGAAAGCACGTAGTTATCTAACTTCTTCAACAGTGACTTGTTGTCTTTAATGACGCTCAACACCTTGCCAGAACCCGGATCTCTCAGGCTGAATTCGGGCGGAGTGGTCGCGCTTTCATAGGTGGCGATGAAGTACGAATAATCGGCTGAAAACTGGGCGCTGTAGGTTCCGGCCTCCTCAGTAAGGCGGGTTTTGTAGCGTCCATTAGGGGCAATGCGGTACACGGCTCGTTCTATCGATGAAGGCTCGGTAGATTGATAAAATAGGCGCTTTCGCTTGGCGTCGTAACCGTAGAAGGCGGTAACCTCGTAGTCGCCTGAGGTGAGCTGTTTTTTGAGTGATCCGTCAGCATTGTAGAGGTACAGATGGTTGTACCCGTCGGCCTCGCTCGTCCATATAAAGTCATCGTTTTCTAGAAAGGTCAGGTTGTCGTGAATATCGACATAAGCCTCGTCTTTCTCCTCGAGTAGCACACTAGAAGCCGATGTTTTGAGATCAATCTCGTGTAGCATCAGGTGATTCTGGTGACGGTTGAGCGTCTGCACCACCATCTTGTTAGCGTCGTTTTTGGCATAGATGCGCATCGTGTATTCCTGAGGCTCCATGTTTGCCTTCTGATCCGATCCGCTCTTAAGGTCAATAAAGTGCACAGCAACCTCGGCATTCTTTTCTCCGGCCTTTGGATACTTAAATCGGTACTGATAAGGGTACAGGTTTTGGCCGTAAACATCCATAGAAAACTCGGGCACTTCAGACTCGTCAAACTTCAGGTATGTGATGTGCGATCCACTGGCGTTGAATTCGTAAGCCCGAACCAGCGAAAACTCTTCTTCGTATACCCAATCAGAATGGCCATTGATGATACTGCCTTCGAGTCCGTCAAAAGTTAATTGCTTAGTGCTTTGGGTCTGTAAATCAAATAAATAAAGATTATTGTCTTTTACGTAGGCCAGCTCTTTTCCGTTAGGAGAAAAAGACGGAACCTTAATTTTTTCATCAGCCACCTTTGTTAGCTGTCTCGAGTTGCGGTCATAGACATAGTAAATGGCCTCTGAAGAACGTCTGAAAATAGGGGTGCGCTGGGTCGTGACAAGAATCTTAGATTCGTCTTGGTTAAAGGCATACGAGCTAAATCGCGGAACCTCTGTTCCTGAAGACAACACTACTCCTTGCTTACTCATACTCTTATAGTCGTAGGCTACTATTTGGCTTTGGCCGTCTTTGTATTCTAGAGTGGTGTAGCGTTCTCCAGATTGAAGCGAACGAAGCGAGGCAATACCATCGGTTGAAAAGGCTCCCGACCAAATTTCTTCAAGCGTGATTTGCTGCTGTTGGGCGCTTAGGCCCAATGTGACACTCAACAAACAGAGCGCGATGAATTTTTTCATGTATACAGAACTTATAAGAGCGTCAAGTTTACTAATTAATTTCGAGAATGTGAAAGCAGGCCTTATGCGTATCTTTGAGCAGAAGATCTGTTCATGAAAGAGATGGTAAGCGGCTTTTCAAAGAAAACGAAGGCAGAAAAGGCCCAGTGGGTGGCCGAAACCTTTGCCAGTGACCCTGCACAGACCCTTGAGGTGTTCAAGATCTATAACCATTCGAACCCCTCAGTTCAAGAGCTACACGATGAGTTCATCGAAAACACCTTAGCCAACTATTACCTGCCTTTCGCGATTGCGCCCAACTTTTTGATTGACCAAAAGGTCTACGCCATTCCGATGGTGATTGAAGAGAGCTCAGTGGTGGCTGCCGCCAGCAAGGCCGCAAAGTTCTGGGCCGATAAGGGCGGATTTCATACCCAAATTGTTGGCACCGAAAAAGTCGGCCATGTGCACCTAAATTACTTTGGCCCAGCTGAAAAACTATTTGCCTTCTTCGAGCAGCATCGCGCCGCCTTTGAAACTGCGCTTAAGCCGCTTAGCGCGAGCATGGAAAAGCGCGGAGGAGGAATCCGCTCATTGCAACTTGTCGACAACACCCATAAACTTGAAGGATATTACCACATCGCACTCAGTTTTGAAACTAGAGATGCCATGGGTGCTAACTTTATCAATTCATGCCTTGAACAGCTAGCCCAAGATTTCAGGACAAGGGCTAACGAGGCCTTTTTAGCTGACGAGGCTCCAGAGGTAGTCATGAGCATATTAAGCAATTACGTGCCCAACTGCACCGTAAGGGCATGGGTAAGCTGCCCCATAGATCAGCTAGCCTACGAGGGGGTAGACGGGCACACTTTCGCCAAAAAATTCTGCAGGGCAGTGGCTATTGCACAAGCAGAGCCTTATCGGGCGGTCACGCATAATAAGGGAATCATGAACGGAATCGATGCCGTAGTGATTGCCAGTGGAAACGATTTCAGAGCCGTCGAAGCCGGAGTTCATGCCTATGCTAGTCGTGACGGACAATACCGATCACTTACCAAGGCTTTCATAACCGACACTCAAGAGCTACACTTTGAACTAGAGGTTCCACTCGCACTGGGTACCGTAGGCGGGCTCACCGGGCTACACCCTTTGGTGAAGCAGGCCCTAGACATCCTAGGCCAACCCTCGGCAGAAGATCTGATGCGCATCACCGCAGTAGCTGGACTAGCTCAGAACTTTGCCGCTGTGAGTTCACTGGTAACCACCGGAATTCAGAAGGGACACATGAAAATGCATCTGCTTAATCTGCTCAATGCAGAGGGAGCAAGTAGCGCAGAAAAAGAAACACTGTCAGCCTATTTTAGCGATAAAACCGTAAGTAGTGCAGCGGTTAAACAGGCACTTAATCAGTTGCGCAAATGAGCGGAACCCGCACGATCTACAAGCACGGTAAACTGCTCATCACAGGAGAGTACGCCGTCTTAGACGGAGCACTTTCACTAGCACTGCCCACCAAACTGGGGCAGCGATTCGAATTCTCTTCTATAGATAAACCCGAAATTAGGTGGCAATCGGTTGACCACAAAGGCCAGGTCTGGTTCGAAGACCGCCTTGAATTGAAACGCTTTATAAGTGCACTCCCTAGCGAAACCGCACAAACGCTGACCCAGATTTTCACGGTAATTAGTCTTTTAAACCCTAAGGCTTTCACCAGTGGTTGGGCCATAAAAGCGACGCTAGAATTTGATCGAAACTGGGGGCTGGGATCCTCTTCAACCCTGATCAGCGCATTGGCCGATTTTTTTGAGATAGACCCCTACGCTCTCTTAGCTCAAAGCTTTGGTGGAAGCGGATACGATATCGCCTGTGCCGATGCAGAAGGGCCTATCTTATACAGCAACGATTCGGCTAGGCCTACCGTTAAAACGGTGCATTTCAACCCTTCATTTAGCGAAGAGCTCTACCTGGTCTACCTGAATCAAAAGATGAATAGCCGAGAAGCCATTAAGCACTACAACGACCAACCTAAGACCCCCGAACTTATAGCACAAGTGTCGACTCTTACACAAGAACTTATAGCGGCCGACAGCCTCGAGGCGTTTGAGGCGGTTATGGATACCCACGAACGCCTCATAGGCCAGCAGCTTGGTATGCAACCCATAGGTCAAACCCTTTTCGAGGATTTGCCAGGGGTATTTAGCTCGCTGGGTGCTTGGGGAGGCGACTTCGCCCTATTTAGCCGAAAAGAAAATATCCCTTCTCTGAAAGAAAAGGGATATTCAACTATACTCGGCTTAACTGAGCTATGCAAGCTCAGCTAGATAGCTTGTTCTCTTAGTAAATAATCGCTCTGTTGTCAACGATTTTAGCGGCTTTCTTAAGCGCCTCATAAGCCGACTGCGATCCTTGGGCAACGCGCTCTTCAGCAATTGAACGCGCATAAGGTTCAATAACCGGAAGCTCCATCGCAGGCGTTTTAGCCGTAACACGTACCTTGTAGATACCCTGGCCACCTTTGAGCCACTGAGACTCTTCTTGCTCTTGAAGCGTTAAGGCTTTACCCACCACAAAAGGTTCGGTTCCTATTCCTGGAATCACGCTGGCATCGGTACTCAATGCACTGGCTGTGCCCGACTGAACCTGCGAAAGGGCTGAGGCAGCCTCCCAGCTTTGACCAGCATTCTGCTTGATCAGAAGGCCTGCCTTTTTCTCATCTCTGATTTGAGCGATCACGAGCGGAGAAACGTCTTCTGGCGACTGTAAGCCCTCCTTGCGCTGTTTTACCACTTGAGCAATGACGTATCCGTCGGCTACATCAAATCTTCGAATGTCTCCGATCTTGGTTTGGCCGTCAAAAGCCCACTTAACTATGCTGCGCTGCGAGCCTAATACCGGAAGGTTCTCGGTAAACGCTTTAAGCTTGGTAATCGGATTAAAGGAGTACCCCATATCTTGAGCAATGAGCGGAAACTGCTTCCAGTCGCTGTCTTTAGCCTTCATTTCAAAAGTGGTCGCATCGGTGTAGAGCTTGTTGATGGTAGTCTCCGAAGGCTCTATGTTGCGCACTAAGGTAGCCACCTGATACACGTCTCTCTTGTCTTCAACTTTCACCACGTGAAAACCGAAAGAGGTCTCCACTAGGCCAATAGCACCTATTGGGTTGGAGAAGGCGTAGTCGTTAAAGGCGTCAACCATATCTCCGTTTAAGAAGTACCCAAGATCTCCTCCTCTACTGGCGGTAGGGCCGTCAGACTCTTCGGTTGCTAACTGAGCGAAGGCTACTTCTGAACCACGGGCCTTAGCTAATAGTTCACGCGCCTTGGTACGGGCTTCTTCTTTGGTTCTAGTAATAGTAGAGGCGGCACGCTCAGCGCCCTCATAAGCCACCAAAATGTGGCGGGCACGAACGCTTCCATCTTTAGAATATCCCATTAGTCGGCTTACTTTATAAGCATCGCCGTGTTTATAGGGTCCATACGATTCACCTATAGCTAAACTCGTGATGCTGTCGGCGTGTTCTACCGGTAGCTGATTACGC
>Ga0222714_10003422_pt1 | contig 16172 bp, 10 predicted proteins | sample C33_3DmetaG_FD_165048 | JGI IMG/M metagenome (GOLD analysis project Ga0222714, IMG submission 165048) | Estuarine water microbial communities from San Francisco Bay, California, United States - C33_3D | ecosystem: Environmental > Aquatic > Marine > Unclassified | place: USA: California...
TACGAAAAGGCAGTCAGACTCGCACAACTGAGCGCTGATTTGGAAATTCTTCCCGCGGGCGATGCGACGACCATTGGCGAGCGCGGTGTGACTCTGTCTGGAGGCCAAAAGCAGCGCGTCGCCATTGCTCGCGCGCTCTACGCCGAGAGTGATATTTACATCTTCGATGACCCGTTGAGTGCGGTCGACAATCACGTCGGCTCGGCACTTTTCAAGCAAGTAATGACGGGAGAATTAAAGTCAAAGACTGTAATTCTAGTCACGAACGCATTGCAATACCTGCCAAAGGCGGACCAAGTTGTAGTGTTGGGCGATGGCAAAATGCAAGAAATCGGAACGTACAAGTCGCTGATGGCAAAGGGATTGGAGTTTTCCAAGCTCATGAAGGCGCACGGGATTGATAACGACGACGGCGACAAAAAAGAAAAGGGCGACAGCAAGCCTGAAACGAGCGCAGGCGCCGCAGTAAAATCGGCGTCTCAAAACGACGACTCAATCAAGGAGGAAGAACGCGCCATCGGTAACGTTGGGTCTAGAATTTACTTCGAGCTCTTCAAAGCTACCGGTACGCAGTGGAATTTCGTTTTCGTCGTGTTTTTCTTTGGATGTGAGTACGGCACCAAAGCTTTCCTCGATTACTGGCTCACCTGGTGGGCGACGGATAAGTTTGGGTGGACGAGTAACGAATACTTGCTCGTGTACTTTTGCATCTTTGTCGCCAATGGTCTCTTTGTCTTCACCAGAAGTTTCATTCTTTACTTTTTCCTCTGCCGTGCATGTAAAACTTTGCACGAGCGTCTGCTTTCTCGTGTTTTGAAGATGCCCATGAGTTTCTTTGACACCACCCCGAGTGGGCGGATCATTAACCGCTTCAGTCGGGACACGGAGACGATTGACATTGTCTTGCCAGGCATCGTGGTGCAGTTTATGGGGTGCATCGCAAACATCATCACCACGCTCGTCATCGTATGCGTGGCGACAAAATGGTTCACAGTGGCGCTTCCCCCAATCTTGCTCATCTACATCATGATTCAACGATTCTACATTCCTGCGTGCCGTGAATTGCAGCGTATCGAGTCAATCACGCGCTCGCCCATTTACAGCGGCTTGGGTGAGGCGACGAATGGGGTGGAGACTATTCGGGCGTTCCGCGCTGCCGGTCACTTTACGAAGATGGCATACAAATTAATGGAGAAAAATGCTGATGCATTCGTGACCCAGCGTCTCGCCGCGCTTTGGCTCGCGATCCGTTTGCGTTTGATTGGTTCTGTCATCGTCATTGCGGCTACGTTTTTAGTGATTCAAGGCAACGTGAGCGCCGGTTTGGCAGGTTTGACTTTGGTGTACGCGCTGGATGTCACCAAATACATGGAGCACGGGACGAACATGGCGAGCGAATTGGAAACCAAGATGAACGCTGTGGAGCGAATTGTTCAGTATTTGGACAAGGAATTGGAGAGCGATCATGAAACCAAACCTGACGTCGCCGTCGGCCTCCCGGTGGGCTGGCCCGCAACCGGTGAGTTGGCGATTGAGAAGTTGAGCATGCGATACCGTCCGGGCTTACCTTTGGTGTTGAAGAACTTATCATTCACCGTGCATGGAGGCGAGAAGGTTGGTATCTGCGGTCGCACGGGAAGTGGTAAGTCGTCCATGTTTGTTGCTCTGTTCCGAATCGTTGAACCGGCGAGTGGTACAGTTCGACTCGACGGCGTAGACATTATGACCCTCGGCTTGCGTGATCTTCGCTCGAAGATGGCTATGATTCCGCAAGATCCTTTCATGTTTGCTGGTTCTATTCGCACGAACCTTGATCCGTTCGACGAGCACAAGGATGATGAAGTGTGGGATGTGCTCACCAAGGTTGGTTTGCGCGCAATGGTTGAAAAGGCGGCAAAGAAAATTGACATGGAAGTCATTGACAATGGCGCCAACTTTTCGCTCGGTCAGCGTCAGCTTCTTTGCATGGGACGTGCGTTGTTGAGACAATCGCGCGTTTTGATGATGGATGAAGCGACGGCGAGCGTTGACATGGATAGCGACGCGTTGATTCAAAAGACTGTCCGCGAGGCGTTTAGCCACTGCACGACGCTTACCATCGCGCACCGCTTGAACACTATTATGGATAGCGACAAGGTAGCCTTTTTGGAGGACGGTGAGTTGTCAGAGTATGGTGAGCCGGACGAGTTGTTGAAGAACAAGAATGGCAAGTTCAGCGCCCTCGTAAGTGGGTCGGGTAGCACGAAGAATGAAGCCTTCTTGCGCGAATTGGCGTCCAAGGCGTCCATTCAACGTCGCAACAGCTCGCAATCGTCGCTTTCTGGTCTCGCCGACTCGCCGAGCAAGTAGATTACCACCACTCTAATACACACTTCGCATTATTTTACCGTTGTAAATAGTTTTCACTTTATTAAAAATATTAAATGTCTCGCGCCTTTGTGTTGTCGCAGTCGTATTTATTTTCGTCTCTTTTCTTTTTCTTTTTAATCCTCGCTCAAAATCAAAAGTCGTGCAACGTTGTCGCACCATCAATCATATTATTACTTTGATTTCTTCGATGCAATCTTCGCGTTATTCTCCGCTTCCGCCTTGTCTTGCGCCGCCGCGAGTTCGGTGTACCACACTCTACATCGTCCGTAGAGGTGGTACAAGCCAATCACGAAACCGGCGAGGACGCACTTCAACTCAAACTCTTTTCTGGTATACGTCTGGGTGATTTGTCCGGGAATTCCAGACACACCCGCGTGCCACGACGCGGCGGCGACCAAATTCATCAAGAAATAATACACCACATTCATCCCAATACTATCCGGCGCCACGGTCACCATCACCCCGAGCATCGCGCTCATCAGTCCCACCGACACAATTTGCAACCCGTATTCCCACGGCGTCAACGTCAACGCCACCGCCGTGAGCTGTATCACCGACATCTCATTCGACAAAGGATGAGGAAACTTCCCCTTCACCAAACGCATGTACGACGTAAACGTACATAACACGCGAAACAAGTTGACGCTGTACCGAAAACCAAGTCGGTTGAAAAACTCCTCGCTCGCGTCGGTGATGATGTCGTACGCCTGATTCGCGCTCCACATAGTCGTTCGTATGTACTCGATCGATGCACGCGATTGATTACAACCCTGGTACGATCGTCGTCGTCGTCGTCGTCGTCGTCGTCGTCGTCGTCGTCGTCGCGCCGTCACTGCGGCGCCGTCATCACGTCGTCGCGCACGAAGAAAAAGTATATTCCCGCCACCTCGAACGGGCCACCACAAAGTTCGGACATGTGGCGTCACGCCGCCCGCGGTCGCCCTCTCGGTGCGCACTCGCCGCCGCCAGACGACGGACGACGGGCGACGGCAGACGACGGCAGACGGACCAAAGGGCGTTGGGTGGATCGCGCGTAGGGTAGGAAATCATGAGCGCGCACGCCGCACCCGCACGCGAGCGGCGAGACGACGGTGGTGGCGATGCGAAGACGCAGAAGATGACGATGGGAGACAGGGCGACGATGACGATGATGTCGCCGCCAAAGGCGCGGTTCAAGATGATGTTTCGGTCGAATTCGCCGCGCATCGCGGTGAAAGATGATGGAGAGGAGGAGAAGGAGAACACGACGGATATGGAAATGTGAGCGGATTCCGATGCGCGAGCGGCGATGGAGCTTCATCGTGCGCTGAATAGGGTGTCGGATAGGGCGGCGCGAGAAAAGCGCGCAGAGACGGCGCGCGACGCGGATGATACGCACGGCGAAGATCCTGGGATTTTACCGTCGTGCTGAGCGTCGTATCCACGGAGTGCGACAGATTCTGTACCGCATGGGTACATCTGTGGTTACCCCGTGGAGAGCGTGAGCAGCGAGTTGTATGGCTACGTTCGCGGCACTCAGACGCAGCGCGGCGAACAAAGCCAAGCCGTCGTGCGCGTCATGCGGCTTTGGGGACGAGTGAGTGATGACGGGCAGATGGCGACAGAATTACACGTTCCTGTGTGTAAACGTGGGTACGTACCGTTCGATGCCGAAGGAAATCGCATGTATGGGTGTGGAAAACACTCGCACCTGAGACGGGCGAAGATGCGTTCGACTGGCGACGGCGCCGACGGGTACTCTCGCCCTGGTTGGGAACCGTTCAATCAGTGGGATGCACCTTAGGGGCATCGCGACGCGATAAAAACGCTTCGTTTATGACGACTCGATACGAATCACATCTTTCTAGCGATATATGTGGGTGTCGGAGTCTGATTTGACGTTTTATCTCGCTCGCAAAATATTAGCAAAAACATAGTACGACACAAACAAAGACGCGCGTCATTTGGCGTCATTAGATGAACCGCATGTAATACGCGCGGTTTTGGACAGTAGCTATAGTCAAATCAAACATGTGTATATATATATTACGAATATATCAGTTGATCGCTCACCTACTTTTTCTTTGGTGTCTTTGCCTTCTTACTTTTTCCACCCGTCGTTGAAGACTTCTTTGTCGCTAATTCTGCCTCAACTTCAGCCTTTGCCGCCTTGACATAACCGGGTACACGCTTGCGCTTCTTCTTCTCTTGCTGCTCGGTTGCAGTTGCCGCGTTAACGTCATCAATCCGCGTGTCGTCGTCGTTTCCTGCGTCAAAGTATCCGCTCGCCATTGCGGCGCGTGCTTCATCAAACGCGTCGTTGCTTGTCGGTACAGTTCTGTTGCTAAGCTTTTTAAATTTGCACACGAAGAAACCATCCATGTTGTGCACGTGAGGATAGAATCGTCGCGCCATCTCCACGGATGGGTGAAAGTTCTTTCCACGGTAGCTCGTGAATCCTTTACGACCAAACTCCAACCCAGATGACACAATCTTCACGTCGCGTTTTCTCAAAATGTAATCAACCACGGCTTCGTTCTCTTCAACTGCAATCGAACATGTGGAGTAGACAACGTATCCACCAGTTTTGCTGTTGGCATCACAGCAATCAATAGCGGCAACTAAAAGTTCTTTTTGCAAGTGCGCACACTTTGCAATGTCCTCTGCGCTCTTGCTCACCTTCACCGAGCTATCCTTGGCGATGACACCCGTACCAGAGCACGGAGCATCGAGCAAGACACGATCTACGTGACCGATAACCTTTGGCAAGGCGCGACCGTCGTAGTTACACACCGTGGAATTCGTGCACCCAAGTCTTTGCAAGTTTGCCACGAGCGAAGACAAACGCTTCTTTTGATACTCGTTGGCGAAAATCATCCCAGTGTTTCGCATCAACGCCGCGAGGTAGGTGGTTTTACCACCTGGCGCCGCCGCCATGTCAAGAACGCGCTCACCTTCCTGCGGTGCGAGCGCCATGCATGGTAAGAAAGACGATGCAGACTGCAAAATGTAATGCCCCGCCATGTACTCTGGAGTCGCCCCGATGGGAACGCGCGAGTCGTACACGAGTAAACCAACCTTGGACCATTTCCCGACCGGATCCAAATTCACCCCGCGGTTAATCAAGCTTTCGGCCAATTCCCGTCGTCGAACCTTGAGCGTGTTCGTGCGAATCGTCACTGGACGTTGTTGCTCGTTCGCTTCGAGTAACTCCATGGTTTCCTCGACGCTAAACGTGTCCAAAAAGTACTGAATCAAAAAGCTATTATACCCGTAGTACGTCGCCAAATCCGAGACGAGACGCCCGATGTAATCTGCACGACTTTTACCGCTCTCGCGACGGTTCTTAAAGTCTTTCAAAACGCGCACAATCTCTTGAATTCGCATCTGAATTGCACTCAAATCTGGCACGCCGTCGTCGTCTTCGTCGTCAGAATCGGGAAGCTGATATACGTCATCCTCTTGTATGTTCGTCTCAAGCTGCTCGGCGCGCGCATCTTCTTGCGCTTTGGCACGACGAGCGTCTTCTTTCAAAGCCTTGCGCTCAATAGGTAACATCGCTTCCTCTTCCGAAGAGGATTCCGAGTCGTCGTCCGATGAACCCGGGTCATCGTCTGAGCCTTCCTCCTCGTCCTCGTCCTCCTCGTCCTCGTCACCAGCGCCATCGAGTGCAGCGAACTCATCATCATCGTCTCCATCGTCGTCATCACTACTACTACCTTCATCATCATCATCATCGTCATCGTCGCTCTCTGAGTTTTCCTCCGCCCGCGTCTTCGCGCTCGGCTTCAACCACTTTGCATTCTCGTCACTAAATCCCTTCTTCTTTGTCGACTTCTCCACCACTTCATCGTCGTCTTCACTCGCACTCGAACCATCATCCTCACTCGAACTCCCATCGTCGCTCGAACTCGCCCTCGCCCTCGTCGTCGTCTTCCCCGTCGTCGGTGTCCCACCCTTCGCGCGACCTCGACCCGCCGCCGCCGCCACGACGCCCGGCGTCGCCTTGGTCGCCGATCGCGCCTTGACGCGGTTCGCCCTCGCCGTGCGCGGGGTCACCGCGTCATCGCTCGCACCGCGCGCGGTCGTCGTCGTCGTCGTCGTCGTGGTCTTGATCGCGCGCGGCGCCATCGTCCGTCGTCCGTCGTCGTCGTCGCAGTGTCGTCGTCGTCGCATCGTCGTCGTCGCATGGTCGTCGTCGTCGTCGTGCTACGGTGATACATCTGGTGGCGTCACCCATCCATCGGCGCCCGTCTGTCCGTCCGTCTGTCGTTGACTCGCGCCGCGGCGCGCGCGTGCGACGCCACTACGCGCGCGCGCGCGATGAGCAGCGATGTCGCGGCGCTGCGCGCGTACGTGACCGCGGAGACCGGGGCGCAACGCGCGCACGCCTCGACGGTGCGCCTCATGGTGTCGCATTCAAACTTGCGCGCGACGTTTTTAGAGATCAAGTTTGACGCGCACGACACCATCGCGCGGGTGAAGGAACGGTTGATGACGCACTGTGGGACGAATGTGTCGGCGATGACGTTGGTGTTGAGAGATGTCGATGGGCGCGTGGTGGCGGCGATGGATGATGATTCGAAGATGTTGGGGTACTATGGCGTCGCGAACGGCATGGAGGTGCACGTGGTGGATAACGATCCGATGTCGTTATCCGCCGGTGGCTGGCTCGAGGATGTGAGTAAGGTGAAAAAGTATGAAATGTCGGAGGAGGATTACGACCGTCGGGAAGGGACGTATAGACAGTGGAAGCGTGAGCAACTCGCAAAAGATCCGACGTGGACGCTCGAAAAGGAAATGTGCGCGCGTCGCGGCGTGCCGTATGTGCCGCCCGAGGAAATCAACGATGATACCGGAGCGAATGATTTGAAGGATATTGTCGTCGGGGCGAGGTGCGAGGTGAATCCAGGGCAGAAACGTGGAGAGGTGAAATTTGTCGGTCGATGCGACGCGTTGCCGCCGGGATTTTGGGTTGGTATTCAATTTGACGAACCCGTGGGGAAAAACGACGGTAGCATTAACGGTAAGCGCATGTTCGAGTGCTTGGATGGCTATGGATCGTTCCAGCGCCCGAAGAACGTGTCGTGCGGAGACTACCCTGCGCTTGATGATGTTGACTTTTCCGAAGATGAAATTTAGCTGCTATAATAAAATATCTTTTAAACACTAATCAACGCGTTCTAAGCTTTGCTATCTTCTACTGCGACTACGGCGATATCGTCATCCACGGACGCATACACCGCAGTCAACGCATCGCGCGCTAAAACTCTACGCTCGCGGTTTTGCCACTTTTCAACATTCAACGCGAGCGGCGTCGCCACCATGGCAAAGGCGACGATGTTGGTGTAATCACGCAACGCTCCCTCGGTCGGGTCAAACCAAGGCGATAAATATAAACTCAACCCACGCACGCCACTAGCCACGGCCAAGGAAAGCAACGCAACTTTGGTGATGAATATCCCGTCGTTATCTTCGGCCCAAAGTTTGGTGCCAAAATTCTCTACGTCAAAATCCCACCACGACGTTTCGCCTTCGTCCACGACGAGTTCATCAATGGATTGCGACGACGTGGCGAGCAAGGCGGCGAGTCTGTCGTCATCCTCGTTACGTTCGCGCCCAACTCCGGCGAGTTCACCCGCGGCGACGCACATGCCGACGTTGCCCATCATCGTAAACGCGCCTTGCGCGGCGACGAGCCAATCCAGGCTGCTTACGTTGCCAAAAAAGTGCTGCGTAATGGCGCAAATCCCGCTCGCATGCAGCGGCAGCATGCCCCACGTCAGCGTTCGCCACCCTCGATTGTTTCCTCGATCGCGCTCGGCGTAATCCCACACCAAGCCCATGGCTAATAACCACTCCACCAGACTGAAAATGTGCACGCCCCACGTCGGGACGCTCAGCGCGTTTGCCGCCGGACGCGGCAAACCCAAGAATGCCGAGCTCGCCGACTCGAACTCGTCTCCCCATGACCGAAAGGCATCGACAGCGGTGTGTAATACCACGGGCGCCATATCAGGCACGATTAAGAGACGTTCATCGAGGGATAACAACAACGACGTCGCTAACAATCCCACGCCGGCAAACGCTTCGACGACGCGGCCCGGACGACCAACCAACGGCGCCTGTACCACCCTCGCCGTCGTCGTCGTCGTCGTCGTCGTCGCGCTCGCGCGTTCATTACCTCGTCGCACCGCGCGTTCATCACGAAACGCGAGCAATATCCTCAAATTCGTCAAGCTAATCGCCGATTGAATAAGAAAATGAAACGCGTCGATATTACTCAACACTTCCCCGTACGCGCTCTTCGTGTACGCCTCGGCGGGTATGGACACAATCACAAACAACAGCAACGTCGCAAACGCCTGATTCATCTCGTTCGTACTCGACTCGGCGTCATTCAATCGCTTTAAAAACAATAAATACGGCGCCACGGAGAACGCGAACAACGGAGACGCCGCGCTCCACCAAAAACTATGCCCGTCGAACACCGCGTCTCGTATGCTCGTCGCGCTCAGCGCCCCCATGCCGCCCGACGACGACATCGACGACGTCAACGACGACGTATACGACGACGCAACGTCACACACCACCACCGCCGCATCGACGACGACACCATCCCATCCAGCGGCGCGCACCGCGCATCCGCATCCGCGCCCGCCGCGCCACCCACCGCGACGACGCACCGCCGCCTCCATCGACGACGCCATCGACGACCGGGACGACGACGGCGGCGGCACCGGCACCGCCGCCATCGGCACCACCACCCGCATCGCGCACGCGCCACGCACGCACGCCTCGATCGATCGCGCGTCGTTCGCGTCACCCGCGAACGTCGCACGCTGGCGCTCTCCACGTGGTCCTGGGACCAGGGACCACCACGCCACGCCCTGGAGTGGACTCCCGTCGCGCGCGCAGGCTGGCGCTCGTTGGGCGTAGAGCTCTGTATGGGTAAACAGTACAACTCGAGTTCGAGTCGCGACTATAACAATTCCATATTTCGCGATTCCTGGTCGTTTCTCCCCAGGACGTCCCCCTCCAGCAGTCCAGCGCGCGGGGTGGCCGAGCAGAGGGGAACCGCCGCGAACGCGCCCGTGCGTGCCTGCACCACCGCACACGACGACGACGACCGAGGACGACGGAGGACGGAGGACCGAGGACGCTCGAAGGGTGCGTGTGTGTATATATATATACGGTAGGGTGTGTTTCTTCGCCACGACCGCGCGGGTGGGCGTCGCGGTCGCGGTCGCGGTCGTGCGACGCATTGGTCGTTTCGCGTGCGCTGATTGATTGATTGATTGACCGACGCCATTCACCAGTCGTGGTGACGATGACGACGATGACGACGATGATGGCGGTGATGGTCATGGCGCCAAGTGGACGCGGTGCGTCGCGTCGCGGGTTCGCGGCGATGCGAGGGGCGACGACGACGACGACGACGACGACGACGACGACGTCGGGGGATTCTTTCGTAGCGCGCCAAAGCAAAAGGCGCGCGACGCCGGCGACGCGGGTACAGATGATGTCTCGATCGACGGTGGCGGTGGTGACGCCCGTGAATGGGCGTCGTGGTGCGTCGATGGGCGCGGTGCGCGCGCAGGCGGTGTTGAGTGAGGGGGGGATATTAGGTGAGAGCACGTCGAAGATGACGGCGCAGGCGATGGATGCGTTTGACGAACAAGCCGAGCCTTTGTTCTACCGCGAAGGACAGGTGTGGCGAAGCGGTGTTGGTAAGGCGAGTAAGTTTGCGGCGTTGTGGTGTGGGGTGTTGGGTGTGGCTCAGGCGCTGTTTAGAGTCGTTAGCGCGCCATCGATGGCGAGTTTCTTTGAGGCGGTGGGCGACGGCATGATTTTGACATTCATCGTCGCTCCAGCGGCGGCGGCACTCTTGGCGTTCGTCGTGCAACGCTGGAGCGCATTGCGGTTGAAATTCGCTGCGACGCGATTACCATACACCATCAGCCCGTATGCCGATCGCAAAGCGTCGCCGAAGCAGCGCGCGGCGTTGTTCGCCGCGGCGTTCAAGGCGCGCCAGAGGCACAGGAATTTCGCCAAAGTCAAAGCCGCACAGACGTACGCGAGTGAAGTCGCCTCGCAATTTGCGACGGCGGCGATTGAAGCACCGCGTCGCGTGCTCGCCGTCGCACTTGGGCTCAAGGCATTTTCCATCGCGAACGTGTCTTCGATGAATCAAACGCTCGACGCGTTGCTGCTCTTCACTTTGGGCGTCGCCGCGGTGAGCGTAAACTTACTCGAGCGTCGCCGTGGACCAGGGCAGATGCGCAAAGAAATGTTATTTGTCGAGCAAGAGTATTTAAAAGTGCAAACGAAAGGAACGTTTCTGTGCCGCTGGGCGAGTGACCCTTACGAGGAGCCCGGGGAGAGAAACGCGACGTCGAGCGACAAGGCGTTGACCAACGCGTCCGTTGCAGATGCGCTCGGAACTTCGTGCGAAAAGATCGGCATTGGAATAGAAACATCCATGGCTCTTGTTTTGGACGCCGCCGACGGACGGACGAGTAAAGAGTTGATGTCAAAAGGAGTGCCGCCGAGTTCGATTTGGGTGCCAAATATTTACACGCACGTCGTGCACTCGTTACGCAAGGATGTAGGTGTCAACGCCGTGGCGACCAAGGTTGAAGGATTCCTCGCGTCGCGTGATCCACGAGAGACACAGTTACAGGTGATTTACTTGGATCACTGCGGTTCAGTCATGACTCGGACGCAGCAGTTGTGGGATGTATTTTCGCGCCACGCGGTGGCGGATGGTGGCGTTATAGCGGTGACGTTTAGCACGCGTGGCAAGCGAGAGGGCTGGACAAAGTCAGCAGCCGTGCAGCTTGCGGCAAAGGCGATTGTCGAAGCAGCAGAGGTTCATGGTTACGTTCTCGAAGGAAATGCGGCACCAAACATTCCCGGGCTCGTCGATTACACGGTTTCGGTGCCCGCGGTGCTCGGCGAGAGTGCGGATGTGTCGACGACAGCCGCCGATACCGCCAAAGTGCTCCGCGATAACGCCGAAGTAATCGCTGAAGCTATTGAGATCGATGATGACGGCGTCATCGCAACTGCATTAGCGCTTTGGTTGAAGGATACTGAGGTATCAAACGACTCGGATGCGGCGTTGGAGACAGGCAAGGACAAGCGTCGGCGTAAACTCGTCGATGAAGTCACCAAACGCTCGCTTGAACGATTGAAAGATGGACAAAAACCAATGCAAAGTGACTCGAAAGCGCTTCGTTCACTCGCGCGCGAGGTTGTCGGCGCATCAGAGAAATCCGCCGAGTTACGCGACCCGACACCAATGGACGCGTCAAAGAACCAAACAGTTGAGCGCACGTACCCCAAGAGCCTGTACCTTTACAACACTCTGATGTTTTTTGTCTTCCGCGTGCGCGTTGCCGAAGACTAATAACGACAGCGCATTGTAGTAGTTTCACTCTGTAATTCTATTTGAGCTCGCGCGCCTCCAACCATTTTCCTCACAACGAGTCCTCGCGCGATGGCGTCTTACGCGCATCCTACCGTGATCACACGCCTATCCACGGCACGCACGACTCACGGGCCATCATCATCGGTGTCAGCAGTCCCGCGACGCGTATCGTGTAAGGCGTCATCGAGTGCAAACGGCGAAAGTCAAGATGTGGTTTCTGATGATGTGTGCGTGAGCCGTCGCGCCGCCGTGCTCGCGAGCTTGGCTTCGGTCACATCTCTGGTCGCCGCAGGCAACGCCAGCGCGGGCGAAGTTCTCGATGGATTGATTAAGTATCGCGACGATGCCAAGGCGGCGTACGAAGCTGAGCCCGATGATGAAGTGTTGAAAGGGCAGTTGAATTTTTTCGAGAAGCAAGTGGACAAGACGCGTGCCAACGCCGAGTTTCTCGACGCGCTCGCGCCGCGAGTGAAATCGGGGGTGGAAAACTACACTGGGGCCATGACGTTTCACGTGCAAGACGTGGCGATGGAGGTTGATTTTTGGACCAAGGCGTGTGGGATGAGAGTGACGAGCGACGTCGGAAGCGGAGCGGAGCGAGTGGCGACGCTCGCGTACGGGCAGACGAGCTTGTATGCCGATGATGGCGGGAAAGCGGCATTAGTGATTAAGCAAAGTACTAAACCACCGTCTGCAGAGGGCGAACGCACGACGGATGTTGGAAACATATTGAGCTATATACAGATTACCGTTCCCTTTGGACTGCGCGTTTCGCAAATTTATGAAAGCGGCGGCGAATTATTGTATGGGTTTGGATATTTCGACATGCGCTCGCCCGGGGGCATTCCAGTGCGCGGTCAGGTGGCGACGCGTCGCGATCCGCTCGAGGTCGTGGCGCTGAATGTGAAGAACGTGAGAGAAGCCGAGAAGGCGCTCGTCGCAAAATTTGGTTACGTCGCCGTCAAACCGCTCGACACAAACAAATACGCCCCGAAAAGCCCACCGGGTTCGCGCTTATTAGCGTTTAGCTCGCCAACAAAAACACTCGGCATTCTTTTACAGCCATCGCGTGAGAATTTACGCCGTGGTGACGTGTTCGATGGCATCACCGTAGTCTCAGGCGCGGACGTCGACGCCGGCGCCGACGTCTTCGCCGACGTTCCATTCTTTTCTCAATCCTTAGACGCCTTCCAACGCGCCCCGGGTGCGGCGTAATCTAGCCTCATCACATGTATTACATATCTTTTTCACGTGTGACATCATCACACGTTTTCATACCACGAATGACGACGTCATCGCGTACGCGCGTAGGCGCCCTCCGCGCGAGCACATGTCCCCCCACAGGGTGCCAACGTGGTGGTTTTTCGACGCATTGACCCCTCGTCGTGATCCATAGTGACGTCACGATTTAACGAAAAAGTGCACATCCGGGTGTTTCACGAGGGCACGATAAAACCCAATGATGGATGTCATCACATTACACTACGACCAAGGCCTCACCCGCGCGCGCCCCGACGTCACCGCCGCCGCGCGCGCATCGTCCATCGTCACAGTGCGACGACGACGCGTGACCACCATGTCTACCGAGACCGAACGAAGCTCCTTCGCCGTGAAGGCGGGATTAGCGCAGGTATGTTTCTATTGATGCGCGTCGCGCGCGCATCGCGGGTTCGATCGCGTCGAGCCGAGCGGCACGGTGCGACGAACGATGGATGGATGATGGATGACGTCCGCTCTAGGTTGGGATTAGCGCGCGCGCGTGCGATGGGCTCTACGCGCGCGCGCGCTCGAGGGTTGTGCGCGAAAGGTGGCGATATGTGTGGGAGATAATTTTTATGTGTGCGTTCGAGCGCGCCGAGGGGCGTTGGATGCGCGCGTGATGACTCGCGACTGACGGAATGGTGTGCGCGCGTGGCTGCGTTTCGTGAGCAGATGTTGAAGGGTGGCGTCATCATGGATGTGGTGAACGTCGAACAAGCGCGTATTGCCGAAGAGGCTGGTGCCGTTGCGGTTATGGCGCTCGAACGTGTGCCGGCGGACATCCGTAAGGATGGTGGCGTGGCGCGCATGAGCGACCCGACGATGATTAAGGCTATCAAGGAAGCGGTGACGATTCCGGTGATGGCCAAGGCGCGCATCGGGCACTTTGTTGAAGCCCAAGTCCTCGAGGCGGTTGGCATTGACTACATCGATGAATCTGAAGTTTTGACTCCGGCTGATGAAATTAACCACTTGAACAAGCACAAGTTTAAGGTTCCCGTGCTCTGCGGTTGCCGCGACTTGGGCGAAGCGCTCCGCCGCATCGCCGAAGGTTGCTCGATGATTCGTACCAAGGGTGAGGCTGGTACCGGTAACGTTGTCGAAGCCGTGCGTCACTGCCGTGCCGTCATGGGCGACATCCGCCGCTTGTGCGCCATGGATGAAGATGAAGTTTTCGTGTACGCCAAGGAAATCCGCGCCCCCCTCGAGCTCGTGCAACAAACGCGCAAGCTCGGGCGCTTGCCTGTTGTCAACTTCGCCGCTGGCGGTGTCGCCACCCCGGCGGATGCTGCGTTGATGATGCAACTCGGTATGGATGGTGTGTTCGTTGGTTCTGGTATCTTCAAGTCTGGTGACCCTGCCAAGCGCGCCCGCGCCATCGTCCAAGCGGTGACGCACTACAACGATCCTAAGATTATCGCTGAAGTGTCCGAAGGTTTGGGTGAAGCCATGGTGGGTATTGACTGCAAGGAAATGCACTTCGTGTCCTACGCCGCGCGCTCCGAATAAGCGTCTACTCTTATTAATTTAGCAGCTCAAACGTATCACTCCAAATTTTAATCAGCATTTCTTTTGATTGTACGACTTTAAACATTTATGGCTCCTCTTACCACCTTGAGTAAGACACGGATCAACGCACGCGATGTGTGGACTACGAATTGATATGTGTACGTGTTACAAGTATTCTTCTAATCGAATTTCGTTCGGGCGATGCCCACGCGTTTCGTCTTGCGCGCCGAGTCTTTGTGACGCGGCTTTTTCTTTGACGGCGATTTTTCCGCTGATGCCGGCCTTTTCGTGCCGCGCTTCACGAACGGTTGATTCTTAGCATCCTTCAAAAACTTAGCTTTGCGCTCGAGCTGTTTCTCGTTAAAATGTTTGGTCTTTTTCGCCGTGTTGGCCGCCTTGCCGGCATCCTTTGTCTTCTTTGTCGCCGCCTTTTCTCGTCGCATGTCCTCCTTTGTCTTATTCGTCGCCAATAGCGCCTGCGCCGCGCGTTTTGCACGGTCAGCCTTAAGAAAACCAGGCAAATCTTCATCCCCGTCACCGTCGTCATCGCCGTCACTCGACGATGAGTATCCGCCGAGCGCCTCGGCGTTTTGGGCGCGTAAAGCTCGGGCTCGCGCCTTGCGTTCCTCCTTCTCCTCGCGATTCTTTTCACGCTTCACATCTCCGGTCTCCGCCCCGATATCGATGGCGAGTTGTTTCAATATTCCTTTCGACATCGCATCGTGTTCGAATTGACATTCTTCCCCGAATCGGCATCTACCCATGTTTAACCAGTCCAAGCAGGCGCCGCTGCTTCGCGCTTCGTGCACCTTTGTGGCGTATTCCAATCTCGCCGCCTTCTTCGCCTTGTCTCGCTCTTCTCGGCTCTCTCTTTCGCGCTGATTCGCCTTGACGCGCTCTTTGGCTTCACGTGCGCGCATTTTAGCCTCAGCGACGCCCTCGCGTCCTCCGGCGCGCTCAAACTTTGCGCGCTGCTTCGTCTTGGTTGCGTCCCACGCTTCGCGCACCTTCAACATCGTCTCCGAGTCTTCCTCCCCACTCACGCGCTCGCACATGCGATCACACACGTTGAGCATGTGTCCTTTACTGTCTAGCAACCGCGTCGCTTCGACGTGCGCGCTCTCAGCCCGTCCACGCTCGCGAAGCGCGCGCGCCCAAGAGGTGTACTCGCGAGAGCACTTTATGAGCTTTTGCGCGAACGCCTCGTCGTCGACAATTGATTGTCGCAGAAACGCAATGTACGCATTCTTTGCATTCTTCCCTAGCTTCATCGTGCGCGCGTGCTCGTGTGCGTTTTTGCGTGCACCGTCGGCGTTCTTCGAGCTCGAGTGTGAGGACGCGCGCCCGACGGCTGCGCGTCGACAGAGGTTTGTTGTTAATATCGCTAAAGTGTTAATGTTACAAGCGCCCGCGACGAAGAATGTGATTCTCAATCGCACGCGCGCCTAGTGTCTGCCGCTATGATTTTCCATCGATACAAATAAATACACGTCGCACTGAATGTCCCGCTCTGCTCTGAATGTCGTCCACGCGAGCCGCGCTCGAGCGCCCGCGTTACGCCCGAGCGCCGCGCGCGCCATCCTTTTGTACCAATTGCGCTATTAATTCCGAACTCGACGCC
>Ga0222714_10003423_pt1 | contig 16172 bp, 22 predicted proteins | sample C33_3DmetaG_FD_165048 | JGI IMG/M metagenome (GOLD analysis project Ga0222714, IMG submission 165048) | Estuarine water microbial communities from San Francisco Bay, California, United States - C33_3D | ecosystem: Environmental > Aquatic > Marine > Unclassified | place: USA: California...
ATAATAAATGAAATAGCTTCATTGCTTATATGCGTGAATGCTACATTATTCTATATTTTTATTTTTGGTAGACACGTCAAAAAAATAGAAAACCTTCATCTATTTGAGCAATGGCTATTACGAATAGGATTAATTTTACCAGCACTTGGAGGGTTTTACAATTTACTTGTTGCAAGTTATCCTCCAAATGTTGAAATTATAATTAATGTAGGTTACGCTGCATTGTTTACATGGGCAAGTATATTCCATTACAAGCAATTTGTGCGACGTTAATATTTGTTGGATGTTCCGCAGAATATCATTATAACAAAGCGTGTGCAAAGGATTCTTCTTATTGTGCAACCACTATTCAACTGGATACAGTATTAGTTACTGATTCATTTTATACACATCGTACAGATACGTTAAATAAAATAGACACCATCACTTTTGATACCGGTGGAGTGTATTATAGGATTATTAGAAGTTACGATACATTTAAAACAACCTTAATTGTTAAACCTGATACAATAAAAGTAACAATGTTTAAAACAATTAAACCTAAAATTGTAACCGTATACAAAACCCCTATTTGGGTAATTATTTTATGCATAATAATATTCATGTTTTTACTGAAGCGTTTGTTCCGATAAAAGTTCTACTATTATCTGACATACATTGGGATTCTAAATATTGCAGACGTGACATTTTAAAAAAGCACTTGGATGAAGCTGTTAGTCAAGGTTGCACCATTTTATTTAATGGAGATACATTTGATTTAATGGGTGGAAACAAGGATTATCGTGGTAGCAAAACTGATTTAAGACCTGAATTTAAATGCGATAATTATTTTGATGAAATTGTAAACCAAGCAATTGAATGGTTTAGCCCATACGCTGCCAATATTAAAATGATTGGTGTAGGTAATCATGAAGTATCGGTAAGTAAAAATAATGAAATAGATATACTAGATAGATTTGTTAAAGGTTTAAACGCTGCAAATGGTACTAATACGCAATTAGGGGGGTATGGTGGATGGGTAGTATTTAAATTTAAAGAAAATCGGCGCATTGCATCTTACAGAATAAAATATCATCATGGCTTATCCGGAGGTACTAAAGGTATTAATGCATTTAGTAAAATGGCAACGTATGTTAGTAATGCCGATATGATTTGGCAAGGTCATATACATGAAGATTACGAGATGTCATTTGTAGAGGAAAGAATATCTACTGAAAATAATGTACATTTGAAAGACGTCATTATGATTCGCACTTCGACATATAAAGATGAGTATTACGATCAAACTAAAGGATTACATAATTATAGTGGTTGGGCAAATATGAGAGGTCATAACCCAAGATTTATAGGAGGGCGTTGGTTGGAACTTCAACCAATAAGACATCATCGTAATAACCATGAAGAACTTAAAGTATTAGCAAAAACGTATAAAACATTATAATATGGCAGATATTAACGAAGTAAATTTTAATTATATAAAAAAATGGGAAGGTGGACTATCATGCCATCAATTAGATAGTGCAAGTAAACATCCAGTACCCGATACCGTAGATTATCCAAATCCTAAAGGATATCATACAAACGTAGGAGTTACATGGATGGCATGGCGGTCTATCTATAAAAATAATCCTCAATCAATAGCAGATTTTTATAAAATGCCAAAAGATAAATGGCTAAAGGTATATAAGTGGTATTGGGATTTAGTTGGTGCATCTCAAATAGATAATCAAATAATTGCAGAGCTTATGGCAGATTGGGCATGGGGTTCAGGCGTAAACGCTTGTTTCCAATTACAGAAGTTTTTAAATCTGCGTTATGGTTATGAATTAGCAATAGATGGAAAAGTTGGAAAACTAACATTAAAAGCATTAAATACCGCTATAATGAATGAAGGCTCTGTAAATTGCTACAAAGCCCTCTTCAAGTTTCGTTGTGATTGGATAAAAACTATTCCGTCATTTCGGGATTTTGGTCGGGGCTGGATGAATCGTTTGAATGATTTTGATTGTTGGGCATTAAAAGAGCTTGAACGCGGTTAACACCTTCAGGTTGTATATCCTGGTTTTCAAATTCTGAATGCATACCCATCATTATTTCGGGAGCATATAACCTACCAAAAAACGCTGCTGCTCTATAGCGCATCATTAAATCAGGCATAGTTTTCCATTTGCTTCCAGGCTTGGTTGCCCAACCTTCAGCTTTAGCCATTTCTAATGTTATTAAAGGCCCTTCCAATAACTCACCAGTTGCGTGTTCAGTTGCTATTGCTTGACAGCTATCTTTAGTTGTTTTAAATCTCAATGCAGTAAATCTACCACAAGCATTTAAAGCAGCAATAATAAATGTACTGCTCCAAGATGGCTTACCATGAATAATATGTAAATTCTGCATTACCATTAAAGGAGATGCCCCAATACGATGCGCCATTTCTAATGCTACCAATGTGTTTGGTATGTTATTTTGATAATCCTTTGGAATCATTGTTGAGGCACTCAATGCCTTTGCTTTTCTCTGAATTAAATCAAAGTTTTCTTCGGGTGTTTTTTCTATTTGTTGTTCCATATTTGTAATTTATTTAAACCTTCAAAACCTTTCCATTCGTTTTTATCTCTGCACTCACGCCATACTTCTAAATCTGCTAAATACTTTTCGCGTCCAATATTTAAATCAGCATCTTCAATTACATAACACGCAACTGCATATGGAGGAGTTTTCTCAACGGCAATGAAAACAAAACCATTAACATCAACTCCATTAGCCTTTAATATATCACTATAGAACGCTGCTTGAACATCATAACGATATTTAGTTGCACTTCTTCCAAATGCCTTTGGTGATGCATCTTCGGTTGTTTTCAAATCTATAACGATTCCTAATGAAGTAATAGCATCAGGTCGGCACTTCATATCTTCATGCGTATAAATCTTCTCTACTTCGCTAATTTTAGATTTTAATAATGCTGCTTGTGGATGCCTATTTACTTTAGTCATTATTTTCTCAATATGATTACTATCTTCACGAGTTATCATTTGCTCATCACCAACGCTTTCTAAAAATTCAGCCCAACGTGCTTTACCATCTTTAGTACGTCTATCAATATCCGGAATAATTGAATAACGCTTACCAAATTCACCTGGTTCTAATACTGCGCAATGTACTGCACTTCCAAAGGTTAAAGCATGAGTTTTTTTCTCTTCGTGCATTGGGTTTAAATACTTTTCCCAATAATGAAGTGGACTTCTATTAATTAAATCTAGTCCACTTTTACTAATAAATTTTGTGTCTTTGTGATAATCCATGTTGCAATTATAATAAATATGTTGCATATTTGCAACTATGTATAAGACAATTATGACTGGAAATTTAGGGCAAGATGCTCAAATTACTCAAGTTGGTGACAAAAAGGTTATCAATTTTTCTGTTGCAGTTCAAGTAAGAAAAGATTTAACTCAATGGGTAGAGTGCGCATATTGGCGCAATGCTGATCAATCTACTGCTGTGGCAGATTATCTATTAAAAGGGCAAAAAGTTTTAGTCGAAGGCGAATGCTCGGCAGATGTGTGGAAGGATACAGCAAAATTAAAAATGAATGTTAAACAAATAGAGTTACTTGGAAATGAAAGAAATAATAACGGAAATTTGCAAGAAGAACAAAATAACACGTTCTAAATTAGCTGAAGAACTAGGCATTAGCAGAACAACTTTATGGAGATTAGAAAAAAATGATACTGCGCCCGTACCAACACTCTTCAATAGATACATTAAGGAAATCGTTCAAGGAAAATAAGCGAGTTTTATTTGTGCTTCCAACTGGAGGTGGTAAAACAGCTATATTTACTGAAATAGCGCGAATGTCAAATAAACGTATATTGATACTTGCGCATAGAAAAGAGCTTGTTCAGCAGATTTCTGACAGACTAAATGTTGAACATGGTTTAGTTGTAAGCGGTAAGGATGCGGATTACTCCCAACGTATTTTGGTGGGGACGGTGCAAACGGTGGTAAATCGATTGAGTAAAATTGTGGTAGATTTCATAATCGTCGACGAGGCACACCATGCTGTTGCCGGTAGTTGGCAAAAAATCATCAATGCGCTGCCAAAAGCTAACGTTTTAGGGGTAACCGCAACCCCTTGCCGTTTAGATGGTAAAGGGTTAAAAAATGTATTTGATTATATGGTTGAAGGCACTACAATAAGTGAATTAATCGATTTAAATTATTTAACAGATGCCGTCGTATATGCTTCTAAAAGAGATTTTAAAAAGATTAAAACTATTGCTGGTGATTATGATAAAAAACAATTATTTGATGCATTTAACACAGCTAAAATAACTGGTGAAATAGTTGGCAACTATCGTAAATATGCAGACTATAAACAAACAATTGTATTCTGTATATCTATTGACCATGCTAAAGTAATATATCATTTATTTAAAGTTCTTGGTTATAAAGCTGCGATACTGCATTCTAAACTAGATAAAAAAGAAAGAGATTTAGCAGTAGAACAATTTAGAAATAAAGAAATACAATTACTAATATCTGTAGACATTATTTCTGAAGGGTTTGATGTACCATCGTGCGAATGCGTTATGCTTTTACGCCCAACGAAATCATTAGCATTATATATGCAGCAAGTAGGTAGAGGATTGCGTACATATGAAGGTAAAAAGAAAGCTATTATTTTAGATATGGCTGGTAACTGTTTTCGTTTTGGATTACCTACAGATGATCGAGCATGGGAGTTGACAGAAGATAAATTAAAGGCAGCTCAAATAAATAAAGAAGAAACAGTTATACAATGTAAAAATTGTTTTGCAGTATATTTAACTAGTAAAAAAGAATGTCCTGAATGCGGTCAAGAAAAACAAGAAAAACCACGAAAAATTAATCACGTTGAAGGAGAACTAACTGAAATACATAAATTGCAAAAAAAATATAGACAAGAAGAATACGGTTACAAAACATTAGAAGATTGGAAAGAAATTGCCCGGCAGCGTGGTTATAAAATGGGATGGGCATGGCATAGATGGAAGGCAAGACAAACATGAAAAAATATATTATCATAGCACTATCATCATTAATTATTGAAATATGCTCTACTTTCTATATTAGAAGTGTTGCTATAGGTGATTTGCGTATGATGTTATTTTTTGCCGGTATTAGTCCATTTTTAGGATTGCCATTTTTAGGTTACATGGTAGAAAGTAAAAATTGGAATGAAAGAATAAAACAAGCCATAGCATCAAGCATTGGATATGGAATAGGTGTTTTAATAGTAATATATTTTATAAAATGACAGAGGCTGAAATACTTAAACAAATACTAACTCTATCTCGTGGAGATACCAGGTTATTCAGAAACAACGTAGGTTTTGATGCAACCAATAAAGTGCGTTATGGATTGGTTAAAGGATCATCAGATTTAATTGGATGGAAAACGATTAACGTCACCCAAGATATGGTGGGACATAAATTAGCGGTGTTTACCGCAATCGAAGTTAAAAAGCCCGGAGGGCGCATCAGACCTGATCAAAAAATATTTATCGATAAAGTAAATACATCCGGTGGCATTGCATCTATATGCTACTCTTTAGAAGAAGCTGAAAAGTTATTATCATAGTTTGACATTTTCGTGACATTTATGTGTATAATGTGTTGCATATTTGAAACATCATGTTACGAATTTATAACTGGCTTACTGGAGGTTTAATCGGTGATTTAACTGCCCAGCGTGATTTGTACCGCGAAAAGGTACGCGAACTTTGGATTAAAGAGGACAAAAGAGAAAAATTATTCAATCGTTATCAGAGGCGTATGCGATTTAAAATTGCTAACCTAGAAGACGATAAAAGAAGATTACAATTAGAGTTAAAAATTTTAAAAGAAAGATTATGATTGAATTATTAAAAAAATTACTGTGGGGATATTGGGAGTCAGGAATGAAAGAAGCAACTCCTTATGTCGAAGAAAATAAAAATTACTCAAAACGTGAAGTTCGTGAGTTTAACAAATCAATGAAAGCAATATATGAATACAGAAATTATTGAACTTAAAAAAGACATATTAAAGCAGCAATTGGAAATTGCATATTTAAAAAAAGTATTACGCGATAGACATCAATTACAAAATGTTGATTTAACTGATCCTAATTTAGATAGAATAATGGAGCTGAAACAAGCTCCTTATTTTAACGATATGGATTATGTATGTTACCAAATATCAAAAATTACTGGAATTAAATTTGGTATAATTAAATCTAAATCAAGAGTTGCTAAAGTAGTTACAGCTAAATTTGCAGTATACTGGACACTTTATGACGTTAAAAATTATACTTTAACGGACATTGCAAACCATTTTGGTGTACATCATGCCAGTATTTTACATGGTATACGCACATTTAAAGATAGGGTTGAAGTAGGTCAAATGCCTGAAAGAGAGTTAGTTAAGCATTTAATTAAGTTATAATTCCACTATGCACTTATCCCTTATTTACTCTCTTATATATTATTTATTCTTTTTTTTCTTTTAACTTTGATTTTTTACCGGAATACCGGAATATAAAATATAAATAAATATAAATCAATAAGTTAAGCAAAAAAAATACCGGAATATTTACCGGAATATAGTGGAATATACATGAAAGTAACAATATTTAAGAGTCTGTTTGATAACAGTACGGCATTCCCAGTTGAATTATCTCAAGTGGTTGAAAGAATAAAAAACGGTAAGTCGAAAGATATAGTAAATAAAATTAGAAACTCTTCAGGACAAGAAAAAGATGAACTTAAAAAGCAATCGGTAGTAATATTATTTTCGGGTGAGTTTACGCATAGAAATGCAAAATCATTAAAAAAGCATTCAGGCTTAATGGTTGTAGATTATGATAAATGCCCTGAATGTGTTTGGGATGAAATAATTGCTATACCATCAGTAATGTTAGCATTTCGTTCACCAAGTGGAGATGGCTATAAGGCAGTAATACGAATACCTGAATCATCGGCTGAAGAGCATACAAAAAGATTTGAAGCATTTAACATAAAATATCCATCGCCCTATTTTGATATAAAAAATAAAGATGTGTCAAGAGCGTGTTTTGAATCATATGATCCTGATTTATATTATAACCCGAATGCAGAAATATTTAGTAAAATAGAAAACAACCTACATTATGAAATCAAACAGCGTCCAGCATTAATACCAATTACGGATGAAGATAAAATATTAGATAGGTTAATTAAGTGGTGGGATAGTAAATTTGGTTTTGTTGAAGGCTCACGAAATAATAATCTATTAGTATTAGCGCAGAACTGTAATGAGTTTGGAGTAAACTTTGATTATGCATATAATTATGTAAAAAATAATGTTACATATGACTTTAATGATACCGAGTTATTTAATGTGTTTAAAAGTGGATATAATAGAACTCAAGCTAATAGTAAATATTTTGAAGATGAAATAAAATTAACTGCTATACGCACATCATTGGCTAAAGAATCACCTGAACAAGTAAGTAATACATATAGTGTTCCTATAGAGGTTGTAGAACAAATAGATGGCGAAAATAAAATACATCCATTTTGGGTAGACAGTAAAGGTAAAATAAAAGTGATACCTATTCTATTTCAAATGTTTTTGCAATCTCATGGATATTATAAATATTATATCGATGGTTCAAGTATAATAGTTCAAGTGCAATCAAATATATTAGAAATTGTATCTATTGAACATATGAAAGATTTTGTACTGGATTATCTAAAAGAAATTGGTGAACTAGAAGTTTGGAACTATTGTGCAGAATCCACAAAAATATTTACAGAAACGTATTTATCAATGTTGGATAGTATAAATGTAGAACTATTAAAGGATACAAAAAACATTTCATACATCCCTTTTAAAAATGGCGTAGTTAAAATAAATAAGAACAAAATAGAACTACTGTCCTATATTGATATTGATGGATATATATGGAAAGGTCATATTATAGATAGAGATTATAAAGAATCTAATGACCATACAGATTTCAAAGATTTTGTAAGGAAGATATGCAATAACCAACCGGATAGAATAGATGGTATGGAATCTACTATTGGATACCTTATACATAGCTTTAAAGATAAAACACATCAGAAAGCAATCATATTTCAAGATGAGGCTGTAGATGATAACCCTAATGGTGGAAGCGGAAAGAGTTTAATTGTTAATGCATTAAAGCATTTTAAAAGAGTTATTGTTATCGATGGTAAACAGTTTGAACCAAATAAAGGTGATTTTATTTATCAGCGTGTTAACTTGGATACACAAATATTAGCGTTTGATGATGTTAAAAAGAACTTTAACTTTGAATCTATATTCCCTTTAATTACAGAGGGTATAACAGTTAATAAAAAGAATAAGGATGAGATATTTATTGGATTTGACCAAGCACCTAAAATATGTATAACAACTAATTATGTAATTTCAGGAACTGGCAATTCCCATGCAAGAAGAAGACATGAGTTAGAGCTTAATCAGTACTTCGGAGAACACAAAACTCCATTGGATGAATACGGTAAATTATTGTTTGATGGTTGGTTGATAAATGATTGGATGTTATTTGATAATTATATGATAAATAATGTACAAAAATTCCTGAACTATGGTTTGATAACAGTCAATACAATAAATGCCGAAGCAAAGCGTTTAATACAAGCTACAAGTAAGGATTTTATGGACTGGGCAGAGGATCAAGAGTTTGCTGTAGATAAACGTGTATATTTAAAGCATTTATTTGATAGTTTCTTGGAAGAATTTGATGGTAAATTATCTAAAGTATGGTTTGGTCGTTATGTATACAAATATTTGGATTACAAAAAAATACCGATTGAAAAAGGTAGAGATCATATTGGAAAATATTTTATTTGCCTAACGCCGTTTTAATTTTTTCTGAAAAAAAATTTCCTACGAAAAATTGACGAAAAAATTCACAAAAATCTACAGTTTGCTGTATAATTTTTTTTTTTATTTTTTTGATCCTGGGTTAAAAAAACTTATAAAGATACAAATTGATACTGGTTTATTTAAATTAATTTTGTCATATTTTTTTGACAATTTATTTTTGTTTATTTGTTTGTTTTTAATTATTCGCGCATTCCTTATATATATAAATTGCAATTGTCATAACAATGTCATAAAATGTGAATAATTATTGTATATTGTAAAAAATAATTATGTTTGTATATCGAAAAAACAAATATTATGAATTACCACATTTTACAACTAGTTATCGCAGCTTCGTTTGCTGCTATCATTGCCCTGGGCGCGATCATCACCTTTAAAACCTCTAAAAATTAAGATCATGACATTATTTATCGAATTCTATGGGTATTTAACCCTGGCAGTTATTGCAGTATTACAATTAAGAAAATTAAAGAAATGAGAATTAAAAAAGTAACTTCAAACCAGGCAAAAAGACATTTTACTATTTATATGTTAGATGGTAGTAAATACAGAACTTGCCAATTTTCAAAAAATGAATTTCAAGAAAATGAATACAATACTTTAAATGATTGGGCATATTTTTTAACAACTCAAAACTTTTATTATATAAAAAAATAAGATTATGGAATACAATAAAAAATTATTATCAGCAGGCAATACCAATGCTAAAACAGTTAAGAACGAATTGCCTACAAAAATTTTGTACCTTCACCCCTCTAAGATTGAAGGTAAGGAAATTTGCCCTTTTGCATCCGAAGGGTGCCGTATGAGTTGCCTCAATTTGGCTGGACGTGGTGTATTTAAAAACGTACAAAATGCACGAATAGAACGTACAAAATTTTATGTATTGAATAAATTTGCTTTTTACGACAAAATACAAAAAGAAATAAATAGTTTTGCAAAATATTACAAGCGCAAAGGTAAAAATGTTGCAATACGTTTAAATGGAACTTCAGACCAACCTATAGTTGAAACATTAATCATTGCACAAATGAGACATATTGAAAATAACGTAATTTTCTATGATTATACTAAAAATCCTAAAAAAGCGGGTACACGTGTTTTGCCCTCAGGACATAAATACGTCGTTACTTATTCATATAGTGAGAAAAAAGACAGTTTACAAAATAGTTTAGATATCTTAAATAATGGAGGTTTAGTTGCTGTCGTATTTAATAAATTGCCTAAAACATGGAACGGTTACAATGTGGTCGACGGTGATGCATCCGATGATCTTATGATCAATTTAAAGCCTGGAACTATTATAGGTTTAAAGGCAAAAGGCAAGGCAATAAATGATAAGTCAGGATTTGTAATTCATATTTAATACAATGAGACACCCACAGTTAAAAGAAATAGTAATAAAAAAGTTTAAAGATCTTCACCCCGAATTTATTAAACGTATCGAGTTGCTTTATGGTAAGATAGATTTATCAAATGATTTCTGGGACGGTGATTTAAAAACATATTTTAAATGTTATTATTATAATGAAGATACAAAAAGCTCATCGCATTGGGTTATTAAATTAGAATAGATATTATTTGTTTTATTTGTTTATAGGGACGGTTTATACCGTCCTTTTTTTTTGCCTAATTTTGTCGTATGCCATTCAAACCATTAAAAAAGATTAAGGATAAACCATTTAAATTCAAGCCGCAAACAATTGACAAAAGATACAATACGACAGCCTGGCGTAAAATTAGGGCTGTTTTTTTGCGTGATAATCCTATATGCAATAATTGTAAGCGTAATGAAGCAACAGTTTTAGATCACATTAAGCCAGTAAGATTGGGCGGTAATTTTTGGGATACGCGTAATTACCAAGCCTTATGTAAGTATTGCCACAATTCAAAAAGTGCAAAGGAAAGTAAAATATCCCCGAAAATGTAGCGTTGAAAACAGCTGTCTGTCATTGAAAACGGATGTATTGACCTGGTACCGGGTGTAAAATCATTGAATTTTGAGCTTCCAAACCGCTGTTGGAGTCTTCTTCACACCCAAGAAAAAATCAGTTTTAAAAAAAAATGTATTAATTTTGTTTGGTTATGAAAGAAAAAATGACTAATAGGGAGGTAGAAATTCTACAAGACCTTTTGGCAACATTGCCACAGATAAAAAGTGCTGCCGATAGAAAATTATTGGAGGCATTGGCGGTAGAAACCGCATTATATGAAGAAGCTACAGTACACGTTACTAAAAGGAAAGTTATAACTCAAGGCGTAAAGGTTGAAACACCTAGTGCTTGGGTGACTATTAGAAACAATGCGTTAAAGAATATGCAAAATATTACTCGTATACTTGGCATATCGGAATTATCTAAAATGGAAGCTCCAGTTGCAAAAGTTACAAAATTGGAATTACTAAAGAGTGGTAAAAAGAAAACCGGATAATATTGCCGTTGGTTATGCAAACAAAATTGTAAATCAAGAAATAGAAAGCTGCAAGTGGATTTTTAAGGCAGCAGAAAGATTTTTAAATGATTTGCAGCGCAATGATATTTCATTTGATGATGATTTATATCAACATGCGGTTACATTTATAGAAGAGTTACCACATACTGTTGGTAGTTATGCTGGTAATAATTTTAAGTTAGAAGAATGGCAGCATTTTATAATTGCTAATTTATTTGGATTTGTTAAATCTGATGGGTTACGTCGTTTTACAAGGGCATATGTTGAAGTACCTCGTAAAAATGGTAAATCAACATTTAGTAATGCGATTATGTTATATGGGTTATTAGCAGATGGTGAAGAAACTGCACAAGTATATTCTGCGGCTACCAAGTTAGATCAGGCAATGATGGTATTTAGCGAGGGTGCGCGTGTATGTAAAAAAACTGAATGGATTTCTGATGCAGTAAATGTGTATAATTCTGTAAACAATCGTAGGATTAATTATGATGAGTCGGTATACCGACCATTAGAGTGGAATCCCGGTAAGCAAGATGGATTGAATACGCATATGGCAGTAATTGATGAGTACCATGCACATCCAAATGATGAGTTGTATAATGTAATTCGTAATAGTATGGGTGCAAGAAAGCAGCCATTATTATTTGTTATTACTACTGCCGGGTTTAATAGAGAATCTGCTTGTTATAGGCATCGACAATACTGCACTAAAATGTTAGAAGGCGGTATAAATGATGATGCATTGTTTAGTGTTATATATACATTAAATCCTGAAGATGATTGGAAGGATAAAAAGAACTGGATAAAAGCAAATCCAAACTGGAATGTATCGGTTAATCCAAGACAGTTAGAAGAAGGGTTGCAAGAGGCATTGGAGTTATCGCATAAAGAGGTAGAGTTTAAGACTAAATTATTAAATGTTTGGACTGATACTGCAAATGTTTGGATTTCTGATGAAAAGTGGATGCGCTGCGCTACTAATGTTGAGCCTACTGGAGTTGCTTATGGAGGGCTAGATTTGGCTACGACTGGTGATTTTTGTGCATTTTCGTTGTATTTCCCGGATAATGGGGCAATTCGCACATGGTATTGGCTACCGGAGGAGAATGCAAAGCGTAGAAATGATCAACAAGGTGATGCTATTCGTGGATGGGCTAGAGAGGGTTTAATTGACGTAACTGAAGGAAATGTGACAGATTATGCGTTTATTAGGGCAAAATTGAATGAATTAAAGGAAAAATACGAAATTAAAGAGATAGCATACGACAGATGGAATGCAACTCAAATAGTAAATGACCTGGTAAATGATGAATTTACTATGTATCCATTTGGACAAGGTTTTGCCAGTATGTCTGCACCAACGAAAGATTTAGAAAGAAGAGTAAATAAGTTACAAATTAGTCATAATGGCAATCCAGTTACTAGGTGGATGATGGGAAATGTGATGTTGAAGCGTGATCCATCAGATAATGTTAAGGTTGATAAGGCTAAAAGTGGTGATAAGGTTGATGGTGTGGTAAGTATAATTATGGCATTGGGTACATATCTGCAAGAATCAAATAACCAAGAGGAAGATTTTTGGTTTTTATCAATATGAGTGGACTACCTTTATTTACACATGACGATTTCATTAGGGCATATTATAATTCTTTGCCCTATCACCAAAAGTATGAAGATGCTTACTGGTATGTGGAGGAATTATTTAAAAAGAAATACGGATATAACAAATATTCAAGTTATGCTGTATTTAGAGCAACCGTTAGCCGATGGGTAAAATGTAACACGCCATAAAAATATTGTATTTAATATTGCAATGATGGGTATTCTATCAAATATATTTAAAAGTAATAAGAGGTCAAGTATAAGTGCGCCAAGTGATTGGTTGATAAAGTCTTTATCTTCATTATTTGGCAATCAAACAACTTCAGGTCAAAGCGTAAATGCTGATAGTGCATTAAGTATAGCGTCAGTTCATGCTTGTGTAAGAGTAATATCAGATGGTATTTCAGGTCTTGGATTAAAATTGTATTATGAAGATGAAAACAATCGTAAACAAATATATGCGCATTATTCTAATGCGGTTATTAACGAGCCGAACTCGTATCAAACGCGCTATGATTTCACAAAATGGATGGTTTCGCAGCTCGTATTACAAGGTAATGCTTATGCTTTTATCAATCGTGATTCGCGTTTTATTCCTACCGCGTTACATCCTATACAGTCGCATAATGTCACGCCTTATATGGTAGATGGTGAGCTTTTTTATAGAGTTCAACAAGAAGGATTCCCAAGTATTGTTCCGGCAGTAGATATGTTACATTTTAAAGGGATATCTATGGAAAACGTATTAGTTGGTAAATCACCAATAACAATTCACGCAGAAACATTAGGGATAGATTTGGCAGCAATAAAGAGCAGCGCAGCGGTGTATAAGAATGGTACATTGAAGTTTTTATTGAAATCTGCTGGTAAAATAGATGAGGCACAAGCAAAGCCTTTACGTCAATCATTGGATGATGTAATTGATGGTAATAGAAGAAGTACTGTATTGCCTTCAGGAGTTGAAATGGAAAAATTAAGTTTATCGCCTCAAGAGGCACAATATTTAGAATCGCGTCGTTTTGATGCAGAAGAAATAGCAAGAATTTTTGGTGTACCGGCATCAATGATTGGTGCTAAAGAGGGGATTAAAAGTTCTGTAGAGCAAGAATATCAAGATTTTTATGCTAGAACGTTGATGGCTTATTGTAAGAATATAGAGCAAGAATTACATCGTAAGTTATTGCAAGAAATTGACAAGCCATATTACTACTTTAAATTTAATTTTAACAGCTTGTTGAGGGCATCTGCCAATGATCGCGCTGATTTCTATAATAAAGGTATCAGAGGTGGATGGCTCTCTCCTAATGAAGCTCGTGCATTTGAAGATGCAAATGGTTTTGAAGGAGGTGAAAGGTATTATGCGGAAGGTAATTTAGTTCCTCAAGAGCAATTTGCTGATTATATAGAGGCTAAAATTCAAAATCTATTAAGTAAAAATATAACAAACAATCCAAATGGACATAATTAAAAGAGCAATAGGAGAAGTTAAATATCGCGCTGCCGAAGGTGATGCTATGCCAAGTGAATTTGGCGGTATTGCAGCAGTTGTAGATAGCACTACTGATTTACGTTTTTTTGAAGAACGTATTGAAAGAGGTGCGTTTGATAATGTATTAAATGATGATGTACGAGTATTATTCAACCACGACGCAGATGCCATCTTGGGAAGAACCAACGCAAACACAGCAAAAGTATGGGTTAACGATGACGGAAACCTTGAGTATTCATGGATACCCGACTATGACAATCCGTTACATATGCAAGTTGCAAGAAGCATCATGCGAGGAGATGTTACACAATCTTCTTTTGCATTTACTGTAACTGATTATGCATGGGAAAGAAGTGATAAATACGGTGAAAATTCAACTCATGTTATAAAAAGATTGGGTGAATTACTTGATGTATCACCAGTAACTTACCCGGCTTACAAAGATACAATGGCAGAGGCAAGAAGTATTCTTGAAACAAAGCCTAAAAAAACCAATGAATCGGATTTAATCGATATAATAAAATTAAAGTACAAATGAAAATTAAAGCTCTAAATGAGGAAAAAGGGCGTTTAATCGAAGAATTAAACTCTCTTCAGGCATCAATTAACGCAGAGCAGCGTTCTATGTCTGACACAGAAAAGACGCGTTTCAGCGAGATTGATGCGCGTTTAGACGAAATCAGTTCTGAAACTGAAGTTTTAGAAAAATTGCAGAAACGTGCTGCTGAAAAAGTAGCATCTGCACCAGTTTATGGTTCTGCTTCTAAAAGCGACAAAACTGAAAGAGAAGAACTTGTAGCAAAGTATTCTTTTAAACGTGCTATCGAACAAGCAACTACTGGTCGTAGAGATGGTGTTGAGTACGAAATGCACAAAGAAGCTGCTAATGAGTTCCAACGTGCTGGAGTAAGTGTTGCTGCACACAGTTTGTTAATCCCTTCTGATGCTTTCAAGCGTGACATGACTGCTACTGGTGGAACTGCTGGTTCTGAAGGTGGTGTTAACATCGCAACTGAAGTTGGAGGAATTATCGACGTATTATTGCCAAACACAGTTTTAGGTGGATTAGGTGTAACTCGTTTTGACAACATGACTGGAAATCTTGATCTTCCAAAAGCATCTACTCAACCAGCTGCTGGATGGAATACAGAGAACGGTACTGCTACTGAAAAGAGTCCAGCATTTGGTAAAGTTAGCTTTTCTCCAAAGAGATTGGCTGCTTACATCCAAGTTTCTAACCAGTTGTTGCGTCAGTCATCTAACAGCATTGATGCTTACGTTAGAAATTACTTGGCTAATGCAATGGCTCAAGAATTAGAAAAAGCTGCTATCAAAGGTGGTGGAACTAACGAGCCTACCGGTATTATTGGTAACGCTGATGTTAATGTAGTATCTATCGGAACTAACGGTGGTGTTATCACTTGGCAGACTGTTGTTAACCTTATGAAAGAAGTTGAGGCTGCTAATGGTAATGGTCAAGCTTACCTAACTAACCCATTAGTTAAGGCTGCTCTTCAGACAACTGCTCGTCAATCAAGTGGTGTTGAAGGTAACTTTATTCTTCAGTCAGGTGCTGGTGAGTTAAACGGTTACCCAATGGCGGTTACTACTAACGTACCTTCTAACCTTTCTAAAGGTACTGGAACTAACCTATCTGCTATGATTTATGGTGATTTCAGTAAGTTGGCTATTGC
>Ga0222714_10003424_pt1 | contig 16171 bp, 15 predicted proteins | sample C33_3DmetaG_FD_165048 | JGI IMG/M metagenome (GOLD analysis project Ga0222714, IMG submission 165048) | Estuarine water microbial communities from San Francisco Bay, California, United States - C33_3D | ecosystem: Environmental > Aquatic > Marine > Unclassified | place: USA: California...
GACGAGCGCCTGGTGGGTCGCGTTGAGACCCACCATGGTGATCGGGGCGCCGAAGGCGAAGACGCGAGCGGCCGCTTCAGGATCTGCGTAGAAGTTGAACTCGGCGGCCGGCGTGGCGTTGCCCGGCACGTCGAGGGTGCCACCGCCCATGATGATGAAGCGCTCGACCTGTCGCGCGACATCGGGGTGCTGCGCCATGAGCAGCGCGATGTCGGTGAGGGGGCCAATGGTGACGACGGTGACCGGCTCGGGACTGGCCTCGATGAGGGAGGCGAGCAGTGGCAAGCCCGGCACAAGTTCGCGGGATGACGACGGCAACTTATAGCCGCCGAGACCATTGCCCCCGTGCACATGCTCGGCGGACTCGGCTTTGCGCGCACCGAGCGGACCGGAGGCACCAAGACCGATCGGGCAACTCAACCCCACGAGGTCCGCGAGCGCGGCGGCGTTGGCCGAGGTCTTGTCCAGGCCCACGTTGCCGGCGACGGCGATGATGCCGCGCACGTCGATCTCCGGGCTGGCTGCCGCCAGCATGATGGCGAGTGCATCATCGACCCCGGGGTCCGTGTCGATGATGATCGGTCGTCCGGTCATCTCGCCGAGACTAGGGGTTCGTGCGCAGGCACGCGGCCCGATGAACGCCTTCGACGGTCAAGATCGGCAGCGTCGCTGACCGGCACTCCTCCATGACGACGGGGCAGCGCGGATGGAAGCGACATCCGCCGGGGATGCGCGCGGGATCGGGGGGTTCGCCGGTGAGCACGATCTGCTCGGTGTGGCCGATATCGGGGACCACGGAGAGCAAGGCCTGGGTGTACGGATGCTGCGGATCGCTGAGCACCTCCGCGGTCGGCCCCACCTCCACAATTCGACCGAGGTACATCACGGCGATGCGGTCAGCGATGTTCCATGCCAGGCCGAGGTCGTGGGTGACGACAAGAACGGTCAGGCCGAGCTCTTCGCGCAGGGACAGCAGCAGTCTCAGGATCTCGCCGCGGACTGATGCGTCCAGGCTTGAGACGGGCTCGTCGGCGATGAGGACGCGGGGTTGCAGGACCAGGGCGCCAGCGATGACGACCCGCTGCCGCTGCCCACCGGAGAGTTCGTGCGGATAGCGCAGGAAGAATCGCTCCGGCGGACGCAGACCCGCGCGCGACAGTGCATCGGCGACCAATTGCTGCTCGTCGCCGGGCACCTTGTGAATGCGCAGGCCCTCGGCGACCGCGTCATACACCGTGTGTCGCGGGTTGAGTGCTCCGAGTGGATCCTGCAGGACCAACTGCACCTGGCGCCGGTAGGCCTTCAGCGCGCGATAGTCCAGCGGCTGCCCCTCGAAGAGCACCTGCCCACCCGTCGGCTTCTCCAGGCCGAGCAGGGTGCGCGCGAGGGTCGTCTTGCCGCAGCCCGACTCGCCGACGAGGGCGACGATCTCGCCAGCGTCCACCTCGAGGTCGACACCGTCCACAGCACGGACTCGACCACCGAAGACGACCGATAGGTCGCGGGCGCCGATCATGACCCCACCCGAATACACGCGGCTCGGCGACCCGGTCCCGCATCGCGCAATTCCACCGACACTGATGAGCATTCGGTGAGCGCCGCCGGACATCGAGGATGGAAACTGCAGCCGGTGGGGATGTCGCCCGGATACGGCGGGTCGCCGGGCAGTCCGATGGGTCGGTAGCGCGCCTGCGGATCGCCGATCCGCGGAAAGGCCCCGGCCAGGGCCTGCGTGTAGGGATGCTCGGGGCGATCGAAGACCTCGACCGCCGGGCCAGTCTCGACGATCCGCCCGGCGTACATCACAGCGAGGTCATCGCAACTGGTGCCGAGGATGCCGAGGTCATGACTGATGAGCATCATCCCCATGTCGAGGTCACGGACGAGTCCGGACAGCAGGTCCAGCACCTGGGCCTGCACCATGACGTCGAGTGCCGTGGTGGGTTCGTCGGCGATGATCAGCGACGGGGCGCAGGCGAGAGCCATGGCGATCATCACGCGCTGCCGTTGACCGCCGGAGAGTTGATGTGGGTAGGCATCGGCACGCGAGGCGGGTATTCCGACCTGCTCAAGCAATTCACCCACGCGCTTATTGGGGTTCTTGCTCGTCTTGTGCAGGGAGATTGGCTCGGCGATCTGTTTGCCGATCGACTGCACCGGGTTGAGCGAATGCAGGGCACCCTGGAAGACGATGGCGGCCTCGCTCCAGCGGACTGCGCGCAGCTTGCCCCACTTCATGGTGAGGATGTCCTCGCCGTTCAGGAGCACCTCTCCGGTCACCTTCGTCGACTCGGGCAGAAGGCGCAGGACGGTCGAGGCCAGCGTGGATTTGCCGCAGCCGGATTCGCCGGCAACGCCGAGGGTGCGGCCGGCGTCAAGTGACAGCGAGACCCCGCGTACGGCGGGCACGTCGGCGTCGGCCCCCCTGTAGGTGACGGAGACGTCGCGGAATTCCAGAAGGCTCATGTCGCCGCTCCTCGGGGATCCACGATGCGCTCCATGGCGCGCCCCACGAGGGTAAAGGCCAGGACGACCAGGACGACGCAGATTCCGGGAGGAAGCACGTACCACCAGGCACCCTGGCTTACCGCCCCCGTGGAGAAGGCGCGATCGAGCAGGGCTCCCCAGGAGGGGGCGAGCGGGTCACCGAGGCCGAGGAAGGACAGTGTGGTCTCGGACAGGATGACGATCGCGACGGTCAGCGTGGTGTTCGCGAGCACCAGGGGAAACACGTTGGGGAGAACGTGCCGGGACATCTGGTGCCAGTTGCCCGCGCCGAGGGCCTTGCTGCGCTCGATGTACGGGCGCCCTTCGATGGAGAGCGTCTGTGCACGAATGAGGCGTGCCGTGCTCGCCCAGGAGGTGACGCCGATGACGATGATGAGGTTGAGGGTGCTCGGCCCGAGCACGGTGGCGAGGACGATCGCGAGCGGCAGGAAGGGGATGACCAGGAACCAGTCGGTGACGCCCACGAGTGCATGCGAGCTCAGCCCGCGGAAGTGGCCGGCCATGATGCCGACCGAGGTGCCGATCACCATGGCGACGAATGTGGCGGCAAGGCCCACGGTGAGCGATATGCGGGTGCCGAGGGCGAGCATGAGCAGGATCGAGCGGCCTGCCTCGTCGGTGCCGAGTGGATAGGACGGCGACGGGCTGTCGAAGCGATCGCCATCTGCCTTCGTCACGTCAAGGGCATCGGGCGAGATGAGGAGGGGACCGAAGATCGCGGTGAGGATGAAGACCGCGAGGATCACCAGGCCGGCCATGCCCGCGCGGTCCTTGCGGAACCTACGCCAGAAGTGGCCGGCGGCAAGGCGACGGCGTTGCGTCGCCACACTGCTCATGATCGGACCCGCGGGTCGATGACGACGTACAGCAACTCGGCGATGAGGTTGGCGCCGATGACCGCGATGGAGAAGAGCAGGAAGATCGCCTGCAGCAGCGGGATGTCCGGTCCGCGCAGGGCTTCGTAGGTCAGGAGACCGAGCCCGGGCCAACTGAACACGGTCTCGACGGTGATCGCGCCGGTGACGACGAAGCCGAGGGACAGGAAGATCAAGGTGATCGTCGGCAGGAGCGCGTTGGGAACGGCATGCCGCTTGCGCACCATGACGTCACGGAGACCCTTGGCCCGAGCCAGTGCCAGGTACTCCTGCTTGCGCTCATCGATGAGCGAGGCGCGCATCACCAGGGAGTAGTCCGCAAGATAGATGAGCGTGAGCGTGGTGCAGGGCAGGACCATGTGCCACATCACGTCGAGCCAGCCGGCTGGACTTCCGGTGTCGACTCCGGGGGTGGAGATGCCGCCGACCGGGAACATGCCGGGAATGCCGAAGGCGCCCACCGAGAAGACGATGAGCAGCATCATGCCCAACCAGAACTCCGGCATCGAGTAGAGCGTGAGCGTGGTGCCCGTGGAGAACTTGTCGAAGCGGCTGCCCGGCTTCCACCCGGATCGAATGCCGATCCAGATGCCGATGATGGAGGCCAGCACGATGGCGGTGCCGAGCAAGAGCAGCGTGGGCCAGATGCGCTCGCCGATCATCTCCCACACCGGCCGGGAGAAGCGCACCGAATCGATGCCCGGGTCGAACGGATTGCGGATGTAGCCGATGAACTGCTCCCACAGTGGCCGGTTCAACTCCGCACGGAGGGCTGCGATCTGTTCGGCGTCCATGTTGCGACCGCGGGTGTACATCCCGATGGGGTCGCCCGGAAGCATTCGGAACAGGACGAAGTTGAAGAGAACGACAAACGCGAGGGTGACGATCGCGCGTACGACTTTGCCCGTGACGATCTTGACGGTGGAGCCGGAGAGCCGGGGTTCCCTGATGGGGTCCGGCTCTCCGACCGCAACGTCTTGGAGAAGACTCACTCCTTGTCGTCAGCCGAGGCCGACGAGCGCATTCGGACGATCACGATGATCAGACCGATGATCACCAGCGCGCCGACGACCAGGGCGACGATGAGGCCGGTGCTGGAGGAACCGCTCTCATCGGAGGTCGATTCCCCGCCGGCATTGCTGTCGGCGCTGGCGCTCTCCGAAGCGTTCGGCTCCGCGGTCCCGCCGGAGTCCGTGCTCGGCTCGGTGCTGCTCTCATCACTCACCGGCTGCACGTTCTCGTAGGAGTAGGTCCCGTACTGGAAGAGCAGCGAACCATTGCCTTCCGGCTGGGGTACGAACCCGGTGAAGCGATCCGAACGGTAGGCCTCGAGGTTGTCGTAGTACCAGGTCACGACGTAGGTGACGTCGTCGTACAGGATCTGCTGCATCTGCTTGACGATGTCGGCCCGCTTGGCCTGGTCGGTCTCCCCGGACTGCGCTTCGTAGAGGGCGTCGAACTCGGGATTGCAGTAGAACGAGTCCGACAGGTCGGCGTAGATCTCATCGCCGTCCTTGTAGGAGCGCTTTGCGCAGGTGAAGGTGGACAGCTGGTAGTCCGGATCGGGCTCAACCACCCAGCCCCACTCGAACATGTCGAATTCGCCGCGACCACCGAGCTCATACAACGCGTCCTCGGTGATGGCCTTGACATTGGTCTCGATGCCGATCTCCGCGAGATAACTCTTGAAGTACTCACCGGCTTTCACCGAGGAGTCTGAGTCGCTGCGGACGAAGAGGCGGTAGCTCATCGGCTGGCCATCAGGCCCGACGCGGATGCCGTCTGGACCCATCGGATACCCGGCCTCGTCGAGGATTTGATTCGACAGTGCCGGGTCGTAGCTCTGGGTCGAGGGATTGATGTGCAGCGTGGTGTAGAGCGGCGGAATGATCGTCGAACCCGGAGTGCCGTAGCCGTCCAGGATCTTGTCCACCATCTGCTGGCGATCGATGGCGTGGGAGATGGCCAGGCGCACCTTCTGGTCGAGCAGGTGCGGATTGCCATCACCGATCGGGGTGCCGTCTGACAGTGCCGCCCCCATGTTGAAGGCGAGTTCGTTGAACCCGGAGTATGACCCGGCGTACGTCGTGATGCCTTCGACACCCTGCAGAGAGTTGAAGACGTCAGCGGTCAGGCCTTCGGCGAAGTCGACCTCACCCTTCTTCAACGCCTGACCGAGTGCGTCCGGGTTGTTGTAGACGCGGAAGACGAGTTCATCGACCTTCGGCCGGCCGTTGTAGTAGTTGTCGTTGGCCACCATGCGGATGAATTGACCGGTACGGCGTTCGACGGTGACGAAGGGACCGGACCCTACGGTGGTCTCGCCCTCGGCTGGCTCGTTCGCGTAGGACTTGACGGCCTTGCCGTCGATGCTGCTCCATACGTGCTCGGGCAGGATGTACACGGCGAGCTTCTCCATGATTGGAGTCGGCTTCTTGACCGTCATGACTACGGTGCGCTCGTCGGTGGCCGTCACCGAGGTGATGTTGCGCGTGTAGTTACCGAAGTTCGTCTTCTCATATCGGCCGTCGAGGATGCGATTGAAGGTGTAGACGACGTCCGCGGAGGTCAATGGCGTCCCGTCGGACCACAGCAGGTCCGGGCGCAGGGTGTAGGTCCATGTCTTTCCATCAGCGGACTCCTCCCACGACTCGGCCAGGCCGGGCTCGGGAGTGAAGTCGGTGGAACTCGGCTGCATGAGAGTCGAGTACTGGATCTGGAAGATCTCGTATGACTCGGCGAGGATTCCAGTAAAGGGATTGAGCGAGTCGACGTCGTTGAGGATGCCCACGGTAAAGACCACCGGGTCGGCCGCCTGTGCCGGCTGAGCCAGCCCGGCGGGTGCAAGGGCCACAGCGGCGGTAGCCACGGTGGCGAGCAGTCTGCGGATCACAAGCACTCCCTCTCGAAGGAACCGGCAATTCGGTTAGTGTCCGAACCGTGCAGCCGCCCATCGCGCCTCGCGACGACCGACCCGACCCCTACGGATGGATGCGCACGGCCAGCGGGCCGGACGCCCCCCACCTCGTCACGGAGCGGGAGTACTACCAAGACCGCACCGCGAACCTGGCGGCGACCGTTGCCGGTGTCCTCGCCGAACTCACGGCGCGAACCCCGGAATCTGAACGGTCGGTCAGCAGGGTTGTCGGACAGCATGCCTACTACACCGTGACGCCGCCGGGGTGCGAGTTGTCCGAACTGCGTCGGAAAAGTGACGGTGGCCGAGATCAGTTGCTCGTCGACCTTGCCGCATTCGGTTCGTCGTACGCCGCACTCGGGGTCATGGAGCCTGCGGTGGACGGTGTCCTGCTTGCGTATTCCCTCGATCTCACCGGCGCGGAGCGCTACCTCCTGCGGTTCCGCGACATGGTGGCCGGCGCCGACCTCCCGGGCGAGATTCCCGACACCTACTACACCGGGGCGTGGGCCGGACGGTGGTTCTTCCACACGGTGATCGACGATCTCAATCGGCCGTGCGAGGTCCATCGCGTTGACCCGCGAACCGGTGAGAGCGCCGTGGTCCTGACCGAGCCCGACCAGCGCTTCGAACTCACGGTGCGGCGCAGTGGCGACTTCGTCGTGATCGCTGCGCATTCACGCACCACCAGCGAGTGCTGGGCCGTGCCGGTTGACGACCCCACGGCCGATCCGGTCTCCCTTCACGGGCGCAACGACGGCGTCGAGTACGACGTCGAGTGGGATGTCGATCGTTGGCTCACGCTCAGCAACGCCGCCGACGCCGAGTTCGTGCTGACGGCGCCCGCATCCCCGACGGCGCCCGCCGTCGAGATCCGTGACGGTCGGATCCACGACATGGTGGCCCTGTCGGGGGCGATCGTCACGTATGCGCGCGATGGGGGCGAGGGGCGCGTGCGCATCCGGGAGCGGGACGGCTCGGTGCGTCACGAGTGCACACCCCGGACACCGGGAGGTGCCCTCCATCTCGGGATCAACGACGACCCCACCGCTGAGTCCGTCTCGATCGTCACCGAGTCCTTTACCGATCCCACCACCTGGTGGGACGTCGACCTGGTCTCCGGTGAACACCGGCTCCGGCATATGCGTGAGGTCCCCGCGCACGATCCGAACAACTACACGAGCGACGTCGTCATGGCCGCAGCACCCGATGGGTGGACCATCCCCATCGTCGTGACGCGGCATCGTGACACTCCGCTCGACGGCAGTGCGCCGTGTCTGCTCTATGGATACGGGGCGTATGAGTCGATCGATGATCCGTGGTTCGACCTGTGGACCCTGCCGCTCCTGGACCGCGGGGTCGTTGTCGCCAAGGCGCATATCCGTGGCGGTGGGGAGGTGTCTCGACAGCAGTGGCTCGACGGGCACCTCATGAGCAAGCGCCACACCTTCGAGGACTTCATCACGGCCGCCGATCGGCTCGCGGTCGATCTGGTGGACGGTGAGCGCATCGTGAGTCGTGGACTGTCGGCCGGTGGTCTCCTGCAAGGAGCGGTGTACGCCATGGCCCCGAACCGGTGGGCCGGAGTCATCGCCGAGGTGCCGTTCGTGGATTGCGTGAACTCGATGTTGGACCCGAACATCCCGCTCACCGTCAACGAGTGGGAGGAGTGGGGCGACCCCCGCAAGCCCGACGAGCGCGCGTACATGGAGTCCTACACGCCGTACCTAAACCTGCCTGATGCGCAGGACCGGCCCGCCCTGTTCGTCACCGGTGCGGTCTTCGATCCGCGGGTCCTCGTCCACGAGCCGGCCAAGTGGGTGGCCGCGCTGCGGCATTCCGATCCGCAGCGCGGTCATCGCGACTCCGCCACCGAGCGCGGAAGCGTCGTCTTCAACGTCGAACTCGGTGAGGGCGCGCACGGCGGTCAGGCGGGTCGCTACGCGGCCCTGCGCGACGAGGCCGAGATCCTCGCGTGGGCTTTGACGGTCCTTGGGAAGGCCTAGATGGCCTTCAACGCGGCCAGGTGGTAGCGCTGAAGGGTGACCAGGGCGAGGGTCTCGATCGTGCGCACCTGCGGATCGGAGAAGACGAAGTTCTTCTGCTTCGGCACGTACTTGTTGGCCTCGACCTCCATGATGACCATGCCGTCGTAGCTCCAGATGGAGATCTCATCGGAGGACGCGACCGTGTCGGCGCCACCGGGCAGCGGCTTGTCGTATTGGACGTCTTCGTTGATGACGATCTGCTGCTGGCCGTACATCCCAGAGCGGAAGGAGACGGTGATCACGACGGTGGCCTCACCGATCTTCGTCCCGGACGCGTCCTTAATCGGGTGCACATGGGTGCCGGCGCACGTGCCCGCCTTGTTCTGTAGGTCCTGCCAGGCGAATTCGGCCGCCTGCACGCTGTCGTACTGGTAGACGAACTGGGCAATGTCGAGGTAGTGGTCGTCCTTGTTCTGCTCAAAGACGGTTTTCATCTCGGCAAAGGAGGCGGACTTCTCACCCTTGACCGTCTTGCCCTTGGTGACGCACTCGACTGGCTTCGAGCCCTTCTCCGAGACGTTGTAGTCGTATTCGCCAACCTTGCCGAGCCACAGCGGCCCCCACGACTTCTTGATGAGGGTCTGCTTCAGGCCCTTGGAGTTGAGGGCGACATATTCGAGTTCAGCAGCCTGCGCCGCGGGCGTACCCACGAGCAGTGAAACGGGAAGGGCGGTGGCCGCCAGGGCAAGGAAGAATCGACGCATACCTCGACGCTAGTGCTCCGGGCTACTCCTTGTCCTTGTCCTTGTCCTTCTTGTTGTCACCGGACTCGTCCGGGGCGAAGAGAGTTGTGTAGCACGTGACGGTCTGGCCGAGGAGGTCCTGCGTGGCCTCGTCCGGGGTCGCCATGGGGGCACCGCTCACCTGCGCGGCGAACTCATCGGCGGCGGCGAGGTTCGCCAGTTCTAGGCCCTCCCCGGTCCACTGGGCGAGCACCGCCAGGCCGGGGCCTTCGACGAAGGCGAGGATCGCGTGCATGCCCTCGTCGTCCGTGCGGACATCGACGACCTGGCTGATGGTGAAGTCATCGCTGACCGCGGCATCGAGCGCGGCGACCGACTCCTCGGTGGCCTCATCGCACAGGACCGCGACGATCTTGGTCGGCTCCGGGCTCGGATCGGCGGAGGAACTGCTCGAACTCGAACTGCTCGAGCTGGAAGCGGATGAACTGCTGGGCGCGGCGGACGACGACGTCGCCGCCTCGTCGCCACTGGAGCAGGCGGCGAGCAGGAGAGCGCCGGCCATAGCGGCCGCGGCCCAGGCGGTAGCGGTCCGTGCAGCGGTACCCCGAGAAGAAAGCTGTGTCGCAGACATGTCACAGAGCGTACGTCGGCCTGGGTGCTGTTCCCAGACGACTCTGCTCTAGGCCGCTTCCTTCCCAGTTCATTCCCAGCCCCGCCCCTGGCGACGGCCACGCCGCACGAGTCACACTCGAAACATGAGCATTTCGACCCGTCGGCCCGCCCTCGTGGTGGCGTTGGTGTCGGTCGTGCTCGCCCTCTTCGGCTCGCTCGTCTCGGCCGGCCCCGCCCGGGCCAACGACGACCAACTTCGCGAGCGGGCTCACGCCCGGATCGCGGCGATCTTGTCGGCGGCCGTCGAGGACGGGGTCTTTTCGGAGTCCCAGGAGAACTACGTCACCAGCGCCCTGCTGCCGGTGTGGGTCGATCCCAAGGATCTGTCCAAGCGGGCCGAGCGCAAGACCGTGAAGGCCTTCTGGAGTTTCGTCGGTGAGTCCTCCGGTCTCGACGAGGACGAGGTGCTCTCCCGACTCTCGCGAGGGCAAACCCTCACCCGCATTGCCGGCGATGGCGCCGACGATCTGCGCGACGGCCTCTACAACTGGCTGGCACGCCCGGTTGCCGCGGCTGTCTTCGACGGCGACCTCACCTATTCCGAGTCCATCGAGCTGCGCGATGACATCCAGCGCGCGGTCTACCGATTGATGATCCAATCCGGTGGAGGCGACCGGCCGGTGACACCGTCACCGCGTCGGCGCTGATCTCCGATAGGGTCCCCTCAGCAGCTCGTGGTGGCCGTATGCGGTAGGGCGCGTAGATCCCGACTACTTCGAGCTTCGGCCCCCGGATCTCCAGAATGGAGTGAGGTCCGGGGGCCGCTTGATGTCCAAAACGAGAACCCCGATGTCCTACGGTAGAGGTATGGCCATCCTCGTCGTCGACGATGACCCGTCCCTGCGGCAGGTCCTCGAGCGCGTCCTGTCCTTCGAGGGCTACGACGTCGAGACCGTTCCCACCGGGTTCGATGCCCTGGAGCGCATGCAGACCCCGGCGCGCGGTGCGGCAACCATCGATCTCATCGTCCTCGACCTCGGGCTGCCCGATATCGACGGACTCGACGTGGCCCGTCGACTGCGGGCACACGGCAGCACTATCCCGATCCTCGTGCTCACCGCACGTGGTGAGGTGGGCGATCGGGTGGCGGGCCTGGACGCCGGTGCCGATGACTACCTGCCCAAGCCCTTCGACCTCACCGAACTCATCGCCCGGGTCCGGGCACTGCTGCGGCGCACCGGTCAGGCCGGTGGAAATGACACCTACGCCCTCGGCGACCTCATCGTGGACACCGCGCGTCGCCAGGTCACGCGTGACGGCGAGGAACTCAGCCTCACCAAGACAGAGTTCGCGCTACTGCAGGTGCTTCTTGCTGCCGACGGCGCCGTTGTCGAGCGCAGCGACCTCATGACCGAGGTGTGGGGCTTCGCCTCACCGACCCTGGACTCCAATCTCGACACCTATGTCTCCTACGTCCGCCGCAAGACCGAGGTGGGTGGACGCAGTCGGCTGGTGCATACGGTGCGCGGCGTCGGATTCGTCGCGCGCGTGGAGTAGCGGTGCGGTCACTGCGCACGACGGTCGCCTTGATCGTCGCGGTCGCCGTCGCCCTCTCCGTCGTTGGTCTTGCTATCGGCGTGTGGTTCCTCACCCGCAGCGCACTCATCGGCAGCGTCGACTCGTCGCTGGAATCGCGATTGCAGGCGGGCATCTATCTGGAGTCTGCCGAGGACTCCCCTCCGGCCGTTCGACCGCCGATCAAGGGTCAGCCGTCCGTGCTCGTCGACGCGGTCTTCGCCGACGGGGAGGTCTTCGAGGTCGATCGTGAATCGTTCGACCTGCCGGTGGACGACCTCGACATCGAGATCGCGTCCTCGCCGCCCGGCACCGAGGCCTACTCCACCCGTGTCGCCCCCAACGGTGCGCAGGTGCGCGTCCTGACGGTCTCGGTGGTGGAGGGTGCGGCCGCGCGCGCGGTGCGATCGCTGGAGGAGACCAACACGATCCTCGTCGGTTTGGCGTCGATCCTCGCCGTCGTCGGCCTCGCTGCGGTCGGCATCGGGGCCGGCATCGGCGTGCTCGCCGTACGCCGATCCACGATTCCCCTCGAGGATGTCGCCGAGACCATGCGTGCCTTGACCCGCGGGGAGAAGGGCGCCACGCCGGAGGTGAAGTCGGGCTCGCCGCGCGAGGTGGTCGATGTCGTCGATGCGACCGCGGCGTTGCAGGAGGCCCTGCGGCGTTCGGAGGAACAGCAGGAGCGACTGGTCCAAGACGCCGGCCACGAGTTGCGTACTCCGCTCGCGGCCCTGCGGGCCAATGTGCAGTTCGCGGCTCGCACAGCGACCGACGACATCACCGCCGAGTCGCTGAACGCCGCGCAGGCCGAGCTCGACGAACTCGGCCGACTGGTCGAGGAGCTGCTCGCCCTCGCCGCCCGGGATGAGCCGGTTCGGGAGTACGTCGACCTCGATATCCGCGGTGCCGTCACGGCCGCGGCCGAGCGGCTGACTCGTCGCACCCAGCGCTCGGTGACGCTGGACCTGCCCAACCGACCGGTCATGCTGCGGGTGGATCCGGCGTCCATGGCGGAGATCATCGGCAACCTGCTCGACAACGCGGCGAAGTTCTCCCCGCGGGAGGCGGCCATCGTCGCGGCCGTCCGCGAGGGCCCCACCGAGGTCGTGCTCGAGGTGCGCGACGGCGGTCCGGGGATCCCCGACGATGAGCGCGACACCGTCTTCGATCGGTTCCACCGCACACCGGATGCCCGGGCGATACCGGGCTCGGGTCTCGGCCTCGCCATCGTGGCCTCGGCCGTCGAGGACTGCGGCGGCACTATTGCGCTCGATCGAGCCGCTGAGGGTGGTCTGCTCGCGCGGGTCGTGCTGCCGCGGCAGTAGCGGCTCAGGACGTCGAACATCGGACACCGGGCAAGATTCCCCATCCGTCGCCCGGGTCACATCAGGGCCGGTTTGGTCCTACCCTGGGGTGATGTTGGTGCGCGCGGGGATTGCTTTCGCTCTGTTTGTCGCGGCCCTCGGGGTTGCCGTCCCAGCCGGAGCGGACACCGCCCCGGCCGCCTCGTCCGGCGGCACGGTTGACCGGACACCGACAACCCGAGTGCTCAATGTCGCCGATGAACACACCGCCTTCTTCTCGACGACGTTTGACGCCGATGCCGGCGAGTCACGATTCGTGTCGACCGGTCTGGTTGTCATGGATGCCAAGGGCACCTCGCCGAATGAGATCTTCCTCGGCGTGACCGTGCTGTGCACGAGTCCGTCCGGGGCGACCACGGAGGCTGAGGGCGGTCGCAATGTGTGGCCCGGTGGAGGCGAGTTCTCGATCACCGTCGACATGATGCTGGACACGGACGTGGCCGGCAGTTACACCTGCCAGTCCGACGTCATGATGTGCGATCCGGGGGACTGCAACGGTTCTCCGGGGACGGGCAAGGTCAAGATCGTCACCCGCAAGATGGATCCGAAGGAACATTCCTTCCTCCTGGTCACCGCTCCACTGCCAGCGTGGGCACAGGCCATTCAAGAACCGCCCGGCGGTGACCAACTGGTGGCGCCAGGCAAGTCCTTGGTGCTGACCGAGACCTTCGATGTGTCCGAGGATGGCGGCCAGTCGGTGGAGGTCGGGGCGATGCTGTCGATGACGAACTGCATCGAGGACGACTATCCAACAGCGTGCGGCTCAGCCAAGTCCGTCAAGACCAACGGCTCAGCCAAGGTGAGGCTGTCGATTACGGCGAAGCAGTTGCCCACGGAGCAAGGTGTCACCTGCGCGACGAAGTCCGGCAACAAGGTCACGGGGACGGGCGCATGGACGATCACGTGGCAGCAGCATCATGCTGTCAATGTCCTGTGGGTGCCGGACTTTGAGTTAAGCCAGGCGGCGGGGTGCGGCAATTCGGTCCAGGTACAGGTCACGGTGAAGGTGCTGAAGGGCAACTCGCTGGTGGTCGAGTCTGGCGACAAGGCCAAGTGGTCGAGCCTGGTCTACGTCGTCCCCGGGGATGCCTTCGGCTAGGCCTCGTCCGCAGGGCCGGTCTGCTCAGCGTGCCGGCGGCTAGTCGCCGGGATCGAGGATCCTTTCCGATCCGTTGATGATGCGCACCTTGACCGTGGGGTTGGACCACAGGACGCCGATCTCCGCCTGATCGAATCCTGCTGCCTCGGGAAGGGGGCCGCTGCCGAGGATGTCGATGGTGACCACGCCGGCTTGGGATTGGGCCCTGACGAAGGTGTAGCTCGAGCCCTCGAGCCACTCTTTGGCCATGACCGTCGATCGCTGCGTCTCGATGATCTGGACGAGGCTCTGGCTGGAGGCCACGCCGAGGATGACGACGAGCAGAAGCAACGCCCCGTTCACGATGAGTAAGGGCCGCTTGACCACGCTGCGATCGTGCCGGGCGGCCTTGCCGTACCCGGCGATGGAGAACACGGCAATGGCGCAGATGATCATCGCGACGGCGTTCGCCGCGAAGAGGAGGAAGGCACCCCACGCTTCGAACCACGCGCCCTGAGACAGGCAGATGCCGACGACGGCGAGGGGCGGCACCAGGCTGATCGCGATGGCGACCCCGGGAAGCACGCCGGACAGATCGCTGCGCGCCGTCGCGTAGGCACCGACGAGTCCGGTCGCGATCGCGACGAAGAGATCGAGCAGTCCCGGCGATACGCGGCCGGTGATCTGGCCGTTGCCGGCAACGTTCACCGGGAGGTGGAGGAATGCGGTGAAGATCAGGGGGAGCAGGATCACCGCGGCGATGGACCCGAAGAGGATGATGGCGGACCGCACAATCTGAGCCGGGCGGGTCGTCACGATGGCCAGGCCAATCGCCTGGATGGGGGTGCCGAGTGGCGCGACGATCATGGCGCCGATGACGGTGGCGGTGGAGTCGGTGAGGATGCCACCGGTGGCGATGGCGGTGGACAGGACGAGCAGGACGCCGTAGCGGGTGAGCTTGTCGAAGCTCTGGTCTGAGCTGGTGCGCAGATAGAGCTGGTCGCTCACGCCATCGAGTGAGGTGGCCTTCTCACCGTTGTCGAAAAGCAAGCCCGTCAGCGTTGCCATGGATCCTCCTTCGCGGGATTACCCTGCCATGCGGCTGACGGTGAGAGCGACTAGCCACGAAATGACGCATGGCTTAGCGGAGGAACAGGTGTTCCAATGTGATCTGTTCGAGGCATCGGAGAGTCCAGGGAGTCGGGCCACCGGCCGCCCACCTCACTCGTGTGCGTCAACGTGGCGGCCGTGACTCACTAGTCGACGAATCGTTGCACCGCCTCAGCCGCCGTCAGGACCGGCACGATCCCGACCCGTGCGAGGCCGGCATCTTCACTGACGACCGCCTCGGCACCGGTGCGCATGGCGACAGCAAGCAGGAGAGCATCGAAGGATCCGATTTCCTGGTGGCTTCGCCACAGGCGCAGGGCACTGGTGACGTCGGCCGTGGCGATGACTTCAAGGGGACCGAGCAGGTCGGTGAAGGCCTGCGCCAAGGATGCCGCGTCGTCCCGATCCCGGCGGCGACCGCGCACGTGAGCGAATTCGACGATGACCTGGCCGGTTGTACGGGCGACCACGATGCCGTTCGCTGCCGCTTCGATCAACGCCTGCGCGCTGGATTTGCGATCGTGATCATCGCCCACCGCATAGACCAGGCAGGTGGTGTCGAGAAGGATCATCTGCCGCGCCCCCGCAGGTCGTCGAGTTCCGTCCTAAGGGCGTCCGGGGAGGGCACGGGCATGGATGCGGCCGTGCGGATGAGGGTCCACGCCGCCGCGCGGCGATCTGGCGACGCCGCGGTGTGCGCGTCGATGGCGTCGCGAATCACCGAAGCCACGGATCGGCGCTCCCGCTCGGCGATGGCCGCGATGCGGGCGTAACGGTCCTCGTCGAGAAGCAGTTGCAGCCGTCGGTCGAGTGACATACACATACATTAGCATGTGTAGGTTCGACGCCGAATAACTCCGCCACGCGTCCGGCGGTTCGCTCGTCGTCTCCGGCGATGACATGGGCGTAGGTGCGCAAGGTCATGGCCGAGGTGGCATGACCGACGCGGGCGGACACGTGGGCGATGGGTTCGCCCCCGGCGTCCGATAACCGTTGAGCCGGCGTTCGAGGTCGGCGAGGAAGGCGGAGTGCTCGACCTCTCGGGTGCGACGCCACTTGGTGAGGGCCTCCATCGTGCCGGCGTCGATGCTGATGGTGCGGTGGGAGCGGCGGGATTTGGGCGGGCCGTACCGGATATCGGACTCTCGGGAGTCGGCCTGGAGGTTGCGGCGGATCGTGAGGCGCCCCGCGGGCAGGTCGAGGTCGTCCCACTGAAGGCCGAGGGCCTCACCCCGCCTCATGCCGGTGGCAAAGAGGAGGCGCCACAGGGTGACGTAGCGGGAGCGCCGGGTGTGCTCGAGGAAGGTCTGGACCTCCTCGGCGGTCCACACGACCGGCTGGACGCTCTCGGCGCGGGGCAACTCGACCTTGGAGCAGGGATTCTCGGCGATGAAGCCG
>Ga0222714_10003425_pt1 | contig 16170 bp, 13 predicted proteins | sample C33_3DmetaG_FD_165048 | JGI IMG/M metagenome (GOLD analysis project Ga0222714, IMG submission 165048) | Estuarine water microbial communities from San Francisco Bay, California, United States - C33_3D | ecosystem: Environmental > Aquatic > Marine > Unclassified | place: USA: California...
AATCGCAATTCAAACATATTGTTGCATAATTGTATAACTGATTTTTAAAATTATATTTCATTTGTAATTATAAATTACACTTAGATATGATTTCTATATTTTCTAGATGTTCTATATTTTCTAGATTTTCTATATTTTCTAGATGTTCTAGATGTTCTAGATGTTCTAGATTTTCTAGATTTTCTAGATTTTTTAGATCTTCTAGATTTTTTAGATCTTCTAGATGTTGTAGATGTTCTAGATGTTCTAGATTTTTTAGATTTTCTAATTTTACCAGCAAGATTATCTTGCTCTGACTCAACGCCTTCTTTTAGTCCCACCAGATCATCATATAAGTCGTCACCATCTTCTATCAGTTTAACTGCGTCTAAATCCTCGTTGTCAGCTACAAAATCACCCCAATCCTCATATCTTGCTCCGCGTTCGTCAGTTTGATTATTTTCAGGGTTCGCCATTTCTTTTTCTTTCGCTTTGTCTAAAAAATAATTTAAATCGGCAATTAACCTATTTAATTTTTCTAAACTAATAATTGGAGAACCAGAATCAATATATTTATCTATATTTAGATTAAAGTTTGCTCGTGGATAAGTCTTGGTTAAGTGGCTCAACAATTCATATGATTTATAGATTAGTTTATAATCTTCATCATTAGCAGGAATACTATTTCCATTACACCCATAACTAACAATTAATACTCTACAAATAGGACATTTTTGAGACGAACGATTATCTAAACTTAATAATTTAATGGTGTCTTCTAAACATACATAATGATTACAATTTAATTTTACTAAGGGTTTTTCTTCATAGCATATAGGACATTCGCAAGGTTTATTACAACATTCATGTCTATTAAAATTATCGCTCATAATATATTAAAATAAAATAAATATAATTAAATATAATTAAATATAATTAAATATCGTTTATCTTGTAAATGTGTCCAATTAGACCTTTTACACATTGGGACATTTAAAACGCAGAATTTATAATAAAGTATTTTTTAATTTTTGAGATAATAATTTATGTAATTCTAAACCTTCTTTTCTCCAATTTCCTCCAGCTCTATAATGTAAAAATACATTATCATAAATCTCACAAAAAAATTTATTATTTACATTTCTTATATCATTTTTTAAAAACTCCATTAATTTTGTATTACTTTCTAATTTTTTTGGAAATTCGTTTATATCCCAAGAACCAGACCAAAGATGTTTTATAAAATAAATATCATTTGTATGATATTCTTTATCTATCCACCGAATATCATTTGTATTAGGAATAGGTGTATTTTCCATTTGTTTTTTTAACCATTCTTTAGTCATACCGCCACTATCAAATCCATCTAATAAAGACCAATCAATTAATTCAAAATGTTTCATTTTTGTCATATCAAAATAACATAATCCGGGCCATAAATATCCAACATCATATCTGGATTGTAAAACTATAGCACAATCATATTTAGAATATTTATTTATATCAAAATAATCTACTAAAAACATATCACTATCTAATAATAAATATTTATCTGGGTTTTGTAATTGATACGTTAGAATGTGTTTATTAAATGTATCAGCGTGTCTATTAGACATAGATATGTTAATGTGATGTTCATTTGGGATATTTATACAAGTTATATTCAATTTATTACACGTTTTTTGTATTTCGGTTTTTATTCGGTTTTTATTGTAATATCATTTCCATTTGTATAATCGGGAAATTGTTTAGCATCATTAAATACAATAAATTCATATTCACCTTGAAAATATTTTTGTAAAGTATAATATTGTATTTCAATAAATACTGGACTATTAACTACTGCTGTAATAATTTACATTGTATAATAATATAAAGATTTTTACTTCAAATAAACGAATATGAAGCGACGTTTTAAATCTTCAATGGTGTAAATAATATAAATAATTTTGATTTAATGATAACTTTACCTAATTAAATTTATTGTTTTAAATTAAAATATATATTTATTTTAATATGAATGACATAAAAAATAAATTAACACAAAATGAAATAATTTTTTTTAATAATTTATCTATCTATATTGATAATGAAATATGTCCTTATGGAAGTATTCTAAGAGTAGATTACGTGAAGGGTAAAAGTGATATAGATGTTGATATTTTTACAGATAATGAAATTAGTACAATTCAAAAGTTATGCACTTTTTTAAATGTAAAAAAAAGTGATTTTGTGAAAATTATATATAAAATAAATAATAAACTGATTAATGGCTATAAAATAAAATATACAAATGAACCTCAAAAACTTAATATAGAAATATCAGTATATAATAATAAATATAAAAATATAATTGGTTGTCATCATAATAACCATAAATATTTATCTTTTTATGTAACATTCATATTAATAGTAGTTAAGTTTTTGTATTATACAATGGGAATAATTCCAGATAATGTTTATAGAAAACTTAAACAGTTGTTAATTAATCGAAATAGTGAATTTAATTTTATTTCTGTAGAAATTTAATAAAATATATATAAAGAGAACTTGATATAATATATAATATGTCATTAATAAAGGAATATTTTGAACTAACTAAAAAGTATCAGGATGAATATGGAGAGAATACAATATTATTAATGCAGATAGGTGCATTTTTTGAAGTTTATGGTATAAACGATAAAAGTTCTCAAACTACGGTAAGTAGTAAAATTAAAGAATTCTCTCAAATTTGTGAATTAAATATCGTTGACAAAAATGTGTGTGTAGGTGACACGGGTGTTATGATGGCTGGGTTTAAGGACATTCAAATAGAGAAATACATCAAAAAAATTCAAGATGCGGGGTTTACTGTTGTAGTATATGCACAAGACGAGAATATTAAAAATACCAGTCGTAGTTTAGCTGGCATTTTCTCTCCAGGAACATATTTTCACACCGAATCTCAAAATCTGTCAAACTCAACAACATGTATTTGGGTTGATTTCATAGAAAATAAAGTTCTAATGAAAGGAAAGTATGTAGTTGTTGGAATTTCAAATATTGACATATATACCGGTAAAACAACTATGTTTCAATTTAAAGAAATCTATGTTAATAATCCAACTACATATGATGAGTTAGAAAGATTTGTGTCAATTTATAATCCAAGTGAGGTTATTTTGATTTCAAATTTACCCGACGAAAAAGAAATAGACCACATCATAAGTTATGCCGGTATTTCTTGTAGTTTAATTCATAAGATACATTTAAATAATACACCTATAGTATCGCAATCTAAAGCGACAAATATTAAGAACTGTGAAAAGCAATCTTACCAGAGAGAAATACTCTCAAAATTTTATAATTTTGACAAGTTTGATGTATTTATTCAGAATTTTAATGACAACAATATAGCAACACAGTCACTATGTTATTTATTAGATTTTATTTATCAACATAACCCACAATTGATAAACAAAATTTCCGAACCAATATTTGAAAATACATCTAAAAGATTAACATTGGCAAATCATACTCTTAAGCAATTAAATATAATCAATGATGGTAATGTTAAACCAACCAAATATTCATGTGTGTCAGAAATGTTGAATAACTGCCAAACTCCAATGGGAAAACGTAAATTTTTATATAATATGTTAAATCCAATTTGTGATGAAGAAGTATTACAACGCGAATATAATATTACTGAACATTTTATAACAAATCTCACACAGTTCGATATAGATTTAAAAAGTAAATTAAGCTTTATAAAGGATATTTCAAAATTTGAGAGACAAATATTTTTGAAAAAGATTACACCAAAATCTTTTAATGTTTTATTTACAAACATACAAATAATCTTAGATATATTTAATATTGTTAAGAACGATACAACTATAATTCAATATTTAAAGGTTTTCGATAAAAACATTGAAGAGATTGGCGAATTATGTGAACATTTGATGAATTTTATTAATACAAATATAGATATACAACTGGCAAAAGATATAGAACAATACCAGCATTTTGATGTTAACTTTATAAAACCATTTGTTGATTCTGTCTTGGACCAAAAATCAGATTTATTAAAAAATTCTGACGCTGGATTAGAATCTATTAGATTATATTTGAGTAATTTAATTGAGAACAAAGAGAAAAAAACAGCGAAATCGTCAGATTTTGTTAAGATACACGAAACCGAAAAAAATAACTATAGTTTAGTTACTACGAGTAGAAGATGTAAAATTTTACAAGACGCATTACCAAATACACCAACTATTGTAACATTACATACATCATATAATAAAATATTATCTTTTACAGTTTCAAAAACACAATTTGGATATGAAAAACAATCCTCTTCGAATAATTATATTACAGATACACAAATTAATTCTATATGTAAGAATATTTCATCGACTAAGATCTCTATGAAAGACCAGATAACATTGATTTATAATAAAATTGTAGAACAATTTGGTTCCTTCCAAAAGGATATAGAGAGAATAATACATTTTATTACTGCGATTGATATTATATATACTAAAGCCTCAATTGCTAAGAAATTTAATTATTGCAAACCAACAATTGTTGGTGCTGAAAAATCATTTGTTAATATTAAAGGACTTCGTCATTGTTTGATTGAACAGTTTAACTTAAATGAGTTGTATATCACAAATGACGTTTCTCTCGGTGATGGAAATATAGATGGTATTTTATTATTTGGAACTAATGCAGTAGGTAAAACTACTATCATAAGAGCACTAGGAATTTCGGTTATTATGGCTCAAGCAGGATTATATGTTCCGTGCACAGAATTTGTATTTAAGCCATATAAGAGTATATTTACACGTATTATTGGCAACGATAATATATTCAAAGGACTATCCACATTTGAAGTCGAAATGTCTGAACTTCGCACCATTTTACGACTAACGGATGAAAACAGTATTATATTGGGAGATGAATTATGTTCGGGAACAGAAACAATCAGCGCGATTAGTATTTTTGTCGCAGGAATCCAGAGACTATGTGCCTCTAAAAGTAGTTTCATTTTCGCAACACATTTACATGAAATTGTGAATTACGAAGAAATAACAGAAATGACAACAGTACACATTAAGCATATGGAAGTCATTTATAATAAACAACTAGATATGTTAATATATAATCGTAAATTAAAGGATGGGTCGGGTGCGAATGTTTACGGACTTGAAGTTTGTAAATCACTTAATCTACCAAGTGACTTCTTAGAAGCAGCTAATCAAATAAGACTAAAATATAATACAAATGGTAAAAGTATGCTTTCTCTTAAGCAGTCGCGTTATAATGCCAATAAAATAGTTAGTCTATGTGAAAATTGTCGAAAGAGTATAGGAACCGAAGTTCATCATTTACAACATCAAATAGATGCCAATGAAAATGGTATTATTTCAAATTCGGATTCTATATTCCATAAAAATAGTTTGGCAAATTTAATGACAGTATGTGAATCTTGTCACCATGAAATACATAAAAAAGGGACTAAACAAAAGAAAGTTCGAACCTCAAAAGGGAGTAAATTAATAGAAATCTAAATATGACATTAGAAATTATAATAATATATAATCAAATTGGCTAGTCTTTAGATGTCATTTAAGTTGTGTTAAATTATAAAGTTTATTGATTTATAATTTAATGTTTGCGTGAATGTTTGCGTGAATGTTTGCGTGAATGTTTGCGTGAATGTTTGCGTTTTGTTCTAAGACCACTTGTTGTGGAACGTGAACGATGTTTTCTATGGGTTCCTTTAGACATTCCTTTTGATATTGTTTTCGCACCTTTTACTCCTAAATCTAATCCCGTTGACATAGTATCATAAACAGCGGATACGCCTTGTTCAATAACTGGAATAGACGCACTAGCAACATTTTTAGCAGTAGACCCAACTGTTTTTAAACCCTTATCGACCACTGGCAAAGTTTTGTTAGCAGTTTTTGTAATTGAATTTACAACACTTGAAGGAACTCTACGATTTGAACGAACACTACGCGATTTTACCATTATAGAATAAGTATATAAAATATATATTTATTATAGGATGAACATTAAATATTATCTAAAGTTATTTATTGTAATTTTTATTATTTTCTCTTTAATCGAGTTTATAACTGTTATTGGTTTAAATTTTAACGAATTGTATAAACAACAGAATTTACAACCAGGAGTTACTATAGAAGGTCTTGATAGTCAACTTACCAGTGGAAGTAAAGCATTTTGTAATACACATAGTGGTTTTGATTTAGAACAATCGTGTAAAAAACTTACCAACTATAACTGTAATTTAACATCTTGCTGTATATGGACAAGTGATAATAAATGCAAAGCAGGAAATAATAAATCTGGACCATTATTTAATTCAGATTCTAAAGGTAAAACTCACCCGGTGGATTACTACCATTTTCAAAATAAATGTTATGGAGATAAATGTGATACTTATAATAATTGAGGTGTAATTATAAATTTAAACGGTTTATAAAAGAAAATAGGTCGCGATTACACCATTTAATACTGGAAACATCAACATTTAACGTTTTCTATCTCTGCTAATTTATTACGTTTGGTTTTCTTGTAATATTTTAGAAGTTTATATTTATATATTTAATAATTAAATTGAAAATTATATTAAGAATGTCATTTTCAATTTAATGGTGTAAATGTTAAATATATAATACATAAAAATAAAATTGATTTTAATTAAAAGGATATTAGAATAATATAATTAGATAGATATATAAGAGATGATAATCCCTATTAAATGTTTTACTTGTGGAATGGTTATTGCAGATAAATATAGATACTATCAAGTGGAAGTTCGTAAAAAAAAATTAACAAAAAAAGTTGGGTCTGATTTAAATAATATAGACAAAGTGGTTTATTTAACAAAAGAATATCACGAAAAGACCGAAGAGGGTGAGGTCCTCGATGATTTAAATATAAAAAAAATGTGTTGCCGTCGACATTTCTTAACACACGTTGATATTGGATAATTTCTTAATGTATTATATATGCCCAAAAAGACTTCGAAAATAAATTCGAAAAGAGAACCATTTTACAATATGAGAGGGTGTTCAAAGACTCGTAAAAAATATTTAGGCGGTAGTCATTATGCTCCTTTAGCATATAATGGACCAACAACGCACTCTAGGTTTAATCCAAATATGGTTCCAAATCAATTGTTAATCAAAGGTGGTTCTAATTGTGGGTTAAGTAATCAATCTAATATTCCAACTAATACAAATGCATTAAACCAAACTCAGCCAAATACAGGTCCTCCTTTTAACCCAAACGGTCATATTTATAATAATGCTTCGCAGCAGTTTGGTGGTTGTAATTGTGGAATGACTGGTGGAGGAAAACGTAAGGGAGGTTGTGGGCCACTTTGTAATATGGGATTTATGGTTGGTGGTGTAAAACACCGTGTTGGATGCAAATGTAGTAAATGTAAAAAGATAGGGATGAAGGGTGGTAATGCTGGAAATTCATATAGTAATGTGTTCGTTGGGGCTCCATGGACTCCAACCACAACAGGTAACGAAAATTATTATGAAAATAATACATATAATAATGATGTATCAAGACAAATGGTTGATGTTGGTGCAAATCCACCATTTTTAAAAGGAGGTAATCGAAAACAAAAAGGATGCAATCGAAAACAAAAAGGAGGAACGTTGTCTAATTTTGTTACACAAGATTTAATTAATTTAGGAAGACAGTTTCAATTTGGAATAGGAAGCGCGTATAATGCTTTATCGGGGTATCCGGGTCCTATTAATCCATTACCCTGGATGGACCAATTTCCAAATAAACCATCAATTAATCCAGCTATAATATAATTTTTTCTATTAATAATCTATAATGGCTCCATTTCCCAGATCATTAAAAGAGATATGCACACCAGGGGTTCTTTATTTTATTATATCGATGATAGCATTAGTAATAGTTTTATTTCAAAATTTAGGAAATACTCACAGTTATAATGTTGGTAATTTCTCGTGTCGTGTGCCAAATACAATTCTTGTATTTATAATAAAATTTATTTACATCGTTTTTTGGACGTATGTTATTAATTTAATATGCAAAGATGGACACGTTGGTATTTCTTGGTTACTTGTTCTTCTGCCTTGGTTGCTTTTATTTGTTATAATGGGATTATTAATACTTAATATGTAAATAACGGATAATATTTATAAATTATTTAATATTTTTATAATTTATAAATGATACAAAAAATAAAAAATGGGGCGACGTATGAAAAAAATGGTTGGAAATATATATCAATTCATGGAAAACCAAAAGAAAGAGGATACGCATATGGATATTTATGTGGCGAAGTTTTTAAGGAGATACAAAAAATGTTATCTTTTTTAATGATGGAGGCATACGGTCATGAATGGGATTATTTTATTGACGAAATTTCAAAAGAATTTAAAGAATTAACAGAAACCGATTTTCCTGAATTATACGAAGAAATGCTTGGAATAACAGAGGGATTAATTGCGAATGGATGTAAAACGAGTATTGACGAAATTATTGCGTGGAATTTTTATTTATCGTTGCCATATTGGTATTCTATTATTTCCGAATCGCGTACATCTAAAGAAGGTGGGTCAAAAGACCGTTGTAGTGCTTTTATGGCAGTAGGGGATTGGACCGAAGACGGTAAAATAGTATGTGTGCACAATTCATTTACCGATTATATAGATGGGCAATATTCCAATATTGTATTAGACATTAACCCAGAAAAGGGACATAGAATTATAATGCAAACGTCGCCGTGTTGGATATGGAGTGGAACAGATTTTTTTGTTACGTCTAAGGGTATAATTGGAACTGAAACAACTTTCGGTGGTTTTATGCCATATGAAAAAAAATATCCTATTGGATATAGAATTAGAAAGGCTATGCAATACGGAAATACTTTAGATGAGTACTGTGATATACTTTTACATGAAAATTCAGGAGATTACGCGAATGCTTGGCTATTTGGCGATATAAATACAAATGAAATATTAAGAATTGAATTGGGGTTGAAATATCATAATATTGAGAAAACCAAAAATGGGTTTTTTATTGGTTTTAATGCTCCTTATGACGAAAAAATTAGAAATTTAGAGATTAATAATTCTGGATTTTATGATGTTAGAAGACATCAGGGGGCTAGATTAGTAAGACTTGGAGATTTAATGGATGAACATAAAGGTAAACTTAATATTGATGTTGCTAAGAAAATTATTAGTGATCATTATGATGTATATCTTGAAAAAGAAAATCCGTGTGCAAGAACCGTTTGTTCTCATTATAATTTAGATGCAAGAGAATATATGTCAGACCCTAGCAGACCCAAGCCATTTGCTCCTCGTGGAACTGTAGATGGAATAGTTTGTGATACATCATTAGCAAAAAAAATGGGATTCATTGGAAAATTTGGGTCATCGTGTGATGTTGGATTTAATAAGAATGAATTTTGTAAAAAACATAGACAATATTATAAATTTTGTCCATATTTAAAAGATAGACCGGTACAACCGTGGACTGAATTTACTGCAACCGAAATTAAAAAAAAAAACGGAGTAACTAAAAAACATAAAAAACATAAAAAACATAAAAAACATAAAAGACTAAATAATAAAACAATGAAAAATAGTTAACACGAAAACGAGTTTAATATTTTCAATTATATTTATCATTTACCGAATGAGTACAAGTTTATAATTAAGTGATTTTGGAATGATATAACGCAGTAAAAACTATGGAATAAAACATTGATAAATAAAACATTGATAAATAATATAATATTATAACAATTGTATATAAAAAAATATGATTATTATAATATAATGGATAAAGCTAGAAATAAAGAAAACATATCTTGGAAAATAATTGATAAATATTTTAAAGACAATCCGCGTTGTCTAATTTCGCATCATTTAGACTCGTTTAACGATTGTTTTAACAATGGCATAAAAAAAATTTTTCATGAAAACAACCCAATTAGATTTATTCAGAGGGAAGAAGATGGTATAGACCCTAATAAAAGAAACGAGTGTATGCTATATTTAGGTGGCAAAGATGGTAAAAAAATTTATTACGGAAAACCTGTTATTTTTGATGATAATAACACACATTACATGTTTCCAAATGACGCCCGATTACGTAATATGACATATGGTATAACTATTCATTATGATGTAGAGGTTGACTATATTTATTATGTTGATGGCGAAAAACATACTAATAATATGGAGATTAGTAAAATCTATTTAGGTCGCTTTCCAATAATGCTTCAATCAGATTTATGTATATTAAATGGTATGAACAAAGAAGTAAGATTTAATGCTGGCGAGTGTCGCAACGATTACGGGGGGTATTTTATTATTGATGGCAAGGAAAAACTAGTAATTCCTCAAGAAAAATTTGCTGATAATATGCTTTATATTAAAGCTTATACAGATGATGTTTATAGTTATTCGGCTGAAATCCGTTCCGTTTCAGAAGATTCGTCAAAACCTATAAGAACTATGTCAGTTAAAATAATTGCACCATCTCCGTCTTATAGTAATAATCAATTGGTGGTCTCTGTTCCAAATGTTAAAAATCCGGTTCCTCTTTTTATTTTAATGAGAGCATTGGGTGTAATAACAGACAAAGATATAATTAAAGTTTGTTTGCTTGATTTGGAAAAAAATGAGTCTATGGTTGACCTTTTTATACCATCAGTTCATGACGCAAATAAGACATTTACTCAACTAAACGCACTTGAATTCATTGCTCAATTAACCAAAAGAGGAACTATTTCAGGAGCAATTGAAATTCTAACTGATTATTTCTTACCACATATAGGTGAGACTAATTACTTAGATAAAGCTTATTTTGTCGGCTACATGATTTATCGTTTATTAAAGGTCTATACTAAAGAAGAAAAACCAACAGATCGTGATAATTTTAAATTTAAAAGAATTGAACAATCTGGAACTCTTATTTATGATTTATTTAGAGAATATTATTTAATCCAGAAAAAAGATATTGCGCGTAAAATTGACGAGGAATATTATTATCATAAAGGTTCATATAAGGACGATGACACCTTATCGCGTGCAGAAAAGAAAACTTTAAATGAAAAAGGTCAAATGAAGGGTAAAATTGAAGAAAATAAGTATAAAGACAATTTTATTGGTCTTATCGAGAGCAACATTAAAACATTTTTTAAAGACAGAATTGTTGAACAAGGATTTAAAAAGGCATTTAAAGGCAATTGGGGTGCAGAAGCACATACAAAACGCTTAGGCGCCGTTCAAGATTTAAACAGATTAAGTTGGTATACATTTATTTCACATTTAAGAAAAATTAATTTACCACTTGATTCCAGTGCCAAAGTTGTTGGCCCTCGGTTGTTAAATTCTACCCAATGGGGATTTATTGACCCAATTGATACTCCAGATGGAGGTAATATTGGTTTGCACAAACATCTATCTATTAGCACTTATATAACAAGTGGAATATCTGCTCGCCCAATTGTTAAATGGATTAGAGCAAATACTCCTTTAAAATTAGTTCTTGAATGCAGTTCCGAACAAATTGTTAATAGTTCAAAGGTATTTGTCAACGGATCCTGGATTGGGGTAATTGACACGCCTTTTGAATTAATAAATTTACTTAAATTATATAGAAGAAATGGTATTCTACCTGTTTATAGTAGTTTGTCATTCGATATACATCATAATGAAGTTCATATTTATACGGACTCAGGAAGATTAATTCGACCAATTTATTATATTCAAGATGGTAAAATAAGTTTTGAACGCAAGGAGTTTATTGACAAATTAGATGCCGGAACCGCAAAGTGGGAACAAATTATTTCAGGATTTATGGAGAAAAACGACGAAACATTTAATACCAAAAATAACATCATTTATGAGTTGAGAGATTTATATCCAAATATAGGTGAAAATAAAGAAGCTATATTCACAAAGCTTACAGCTAATAGAGCAATCGTTGATTATGTCGACACTTCCGAAGAAGAATCCGCGTTAATTGCTATTTCAATGGATGATTTAAAGAAAAATAAACATTATACTCATTTAGAAATAGACCCTTCTTTAATTTTAGGTGTAATGGTTAATCTAGTTATTTATCCAGAATATAATCCAATTACACGTACCTCATTCTCTTGTGGTCAAAGCAAACAAGCGGTTTCTGTGTATCATTCAAATTATCAAATGCGTATAGATAAGATGGGTGTTATATTGAATTACGGACAAACCCCTCTTATTAAATCTCGTTATCTTCAGTATATTAACAACGAAGAACAACCTTATGGTGTAAATGCTATTGTTGCTATTATGTCTTATACTGGGTATAATGTAGAAGATGCCATTTTGGTTAATCAAGGGTCTATTTTACGTGGTATGTTTAGAACAACATATTACTCAATGTATGAAGCACGGGAAGAGAGTTCAAAAGTAACGGGGATGAATAACTCAAAATTCGCAAATATTGAAAAAAATAATGTCATTGGTAAAAAGAAAGGATACGATTATAGTTTTCTAGATGATTATGGGTTAATTAGTGAAAATACCGAACTTAATGATAAAATGATTTTAATTGGAAAGATTAATTCAAATTTACAAAATAAAGACACATGGATTGATGATTCTGTTAAACCTAAAAAGGGACAGCTTGGATATGTAGATAAATCTTTCATTACTATTGGTGAAGAAGGGTTTAACGTAGCAAAAGTTAGATTGCGAGAACAGAGAATTCCTGCAATAGGTGACAAGATGGCTTCGAGGGCCGGACAGAAGGGCACGATAGGACTAATTATTCCCGAAACTGATATGCCATATACAGAAGATGGACTTAGACCTGACATTATTATTAATCCACACGCGATTCCATCTCGTATGACTATTGGACAAATTATTGAAAGTATGTTCGGCATCGCGTGTACACACTATGGCGCGTTTGGCGACTGCACCGCATTCCAAGTTAATGGATCCAATTACAACATATATGGACCTATGCTTACAAAAGCCGGATTTAATCATACCGGTAATAATGTTTTATATAATGGTATGACCGGAGAACAAATTCAAGCAAATATTTTTATGGGACCAACATATTATATGCGCTTAAAACATATGGTAAAAGATAAAATTAATTTTCGTGCTCGCGGTCCAAATCAACAACTTACTAGACAACCCGTTCAAGGCAGAGCTAATGATGGGGGGCTACGTATTGGTGAAATGGAACGTGACGCAGTTTGCGCTCATGGGTTGGCTTATTTCTTGAATGAATCTTTTTTAATTAGGGGTGATGAATATTATATGGCTATTTGCAATAAAACCGGCGCTATTTCTATTTATAATGATTCCAGAAATATTTTTCTCAGTCCTTATGCTGACGGGCCTATTAATTTCCATACTAATAATGACGGAACAATGAGTATTAAAAATTTAACTAAATATGGACGCTCATTTAGTCTACTTAGAATACCATATTCATTTAAGTTATTAATACAAGAGCTACAAGTTATGAATATTCAGATGCGCATCATTACAAATGAAAATGTAGACCAATTAATGAGCATGTCTTATTCTAATAATATATCTAAACTTTTACATAACCCAGATGTCTCGAGCAATGAAGAAACTGAGAAAATGGTTAAAACATTTGTAAAAAATATAAATATGAATATTAGATCTATTATGAAAGAAGATCAATATGTCGAACCACCTCAAATGCCTACTCCCGTTGGCGATATTGATATTAAACACATTACTGAAACAACTGAATCTCCGCAATATATTCCTGGATATTCACCAGACGAATTTGACTTGTTAAAAACCGGTACCGATTCTTTCAACGCATCTCAACCAAACGTACAACAGCCAACCCAATATGAACCTAAGTCGCCTTCTAATTCGCCACCGCAAGATAATTTCAACACATCTCAACCAAACGTACAACAGCCAACCCAATATGAACCTAAGTCGCCTTCTAATTCGCCGCCGCAAGATAATTTCAACGCATCTCAACCAAACGTACAACAGCCAACTCAATATGAACCTAAGTCGCCTTCTAATTCGCCACCGCCAGAACAATCTTATACTCCAACCGTATCTTCTTCTATTTTAGAAGTTCCTTTAGAAGTTCCTTTAGAAAAAAAACAGATTTCTACCTTAGAAAGTAACGAAGAACCAACAAAAATAATTGAATTGTCGCCAGAGAATAATTAAGTTATAACTACTTAAATATGATGTTAAAATTACAATTTAAATAAAATTGAATTAAAAATATTACATTATGAATATAATATAATATAATATGGTAACTACTAACACAAATGTTCTCATTTCACAAATTTATCAATCCAGAAAAAATGTTTTAGAACTTATGGATAGACAAGGGTTTGATGTTACTGGTTATGCAAATTTTAGCGTAAGTGAAATTAACGCTATGAAGCAAAATAATCAATTAGATATGCTTTTAGAAGAGAAGCCAGAGACTAGTTCTGGAAAAGCATCCGGAAATAAAAAAATTTATATTCGCTATTATTTAGCAAAAAGTATTAGACCCGCAAATATTCAAGAAATGATTGACGATTTATATATCCTTAGCGAAACTCTTAAAAAACAAGATACTCTTTATATTATTGTTAAAGACAACGCTAATGAAACGTTGATTAACGAATTGAAAGATATTTGGGAACGTGATGGAATTTTTATAGTAGTCGAGAGCATTAAATGTCTACAATTTAATATATTAAAACATATATTAGTTCCTGAACATAATATAATTAGCGAAGAAGAAGTTAAAAATATTATGACACGATATAATATCACTGATAAAATACAATTTCCTGATATTTCAAGATTTGACCCAGTCGCACGAGCAATTGGACTAAGACCAGGTCAAGTTTGTCATATTTTAAGACCAAGTAAGACATCTATTACTAGTAGTTATTACAGATTTTGTACATAAATTATTTACAGCCTTTAACATTTCATACTACTATTTTTTATATTATATAATTATAAATATAATGAAACATTTAACAACAAATCATTTAAAAACAAACCATTACACTATTATGTTTTTTATAATGATTTTATCCGGTTTGTTTTCAACTATGAATGTATGGGCAGATAAATTAGATGATATAAGATTTAGTTTAAATGATGTTTATATGACATTTCTAATGACTGGATGGATGTTTTTATTTATGGGATTGGTTTATCAAGAAAGAATTGGTGTTTTTACAGGTTTATCGTTGGTAATAGTTAGTATATTGTGTATTAGAAATCAATTTCTAATAACAGAAACACAATATAAATTAGGTATGATACCACATCATTCAATGGCAATTCATATGAGTAAAAAATTATTAGAAAAAGAAAATAATATATCGCCATTTATTGAAAATATAATAAAAACTCAAGAAAACGAGATATCCATTTTAAAAAACTGACGTTTTTAATACCGATTTTAGATATCATAAAATAACTGAATTGTTTCAATTGTTTTGTTTGTTGTATTTATTGGGTTTATCCAGTAATTGATATGATTTTCTAATACATTTAACCTGTGGGTCCATTCAACTACTTTGGATTTCTTTATAACGCATATCCCTTTATTGTTTTGACCCCAGCACGAAGTTATAGTTATTCCATCTTTTTCGTAATCATCTGGATTAAATCTTATAAATATTATGGGTCTATGACCTAAATCTTGCGACAATTCCATCATCCGTTTATTTTCGCAACTACAATCATAATCTGTATGCTGATTTTCATCTACTTCTATAATTACTATTTGATAAAGCAAATCCAATAACAAATCTGGACGGCGTTTGGAACAACCTCCGTTTATTTTTTTGTCTGCTATCCAGTTCAAAGTTGGAAACTTATTTTTTATATATTCTACAACGGAATATTCTTTCGTTTTATAATTACGTGAAACAGGTTTATCTGGAAACAAGTTCATATAACAAAATAGACAATAACCGTCGTATTTATCGCCAACATATGTTAAACACCATTCGCTTTTACAAGTTTTGTTTTTAATATCTATCATATTATCTTTTTTATGAGTTGAACAATATAATCCTTGTTTTTCACCTTCTACATTAAATACTGGTTGTTTTTTACACCCTTCGTGAATACAAGT